>Ga0335085_10001612_pt1 | contig 46479 bp, 43 predicted proteins | sample Lox_Sample_45_FD_206712 | JGI IMG/M metagenome (GOLD analysis project Ga0335085, IMG submission 206712) | Soil microbial communities from Loxahatchee National Wildlife Refuge, Florida, United States - Lox_Sample_4.5 | ecosystem: Environmental > Terrestrial > Soil > Wetlands | place: USA...
GATCACCGCCGAGCCGCCGTACGACATGAATGGCAGGGGTATTCCCGTGATCGGCATGATCCCCATCGTCATCCCGACGTTCTCGAATACCTGGATCACGAACATGGCGAGCACACCGATCGCGACCAGCGTGCCGAAGAAGTCGGACGAGAGCAGGGCGATACGCCAGAGCCTCCAGGCCAGCAACCCGTAGAGGAGCAGCAGGGTCGCACCGCCGATGAATCCGAGGTCCTCACCGACCGCGGTGAAGATGAAGTCGGTGTGTTGCTCGGGGACGAAGCCGTTCTTGGTCTGGACCCCGTCCCCGAAGCCCGCCCCTTCGAGGCCGCCCGACGCGATCGCGGCCTTGGACGCGCCAAGATTGAACTGCGTCGCGGTCTGGTCGTTCGCCGGGATGTTGGCGGTCGACTGGTCGGCGAATCCGGTGAGTCGCTGCAACTGGTACGTGTGCACCTTGCCGGTGACGACGGCCGCGCCGACGAGCGATGCGGCGAGCAGCAACAACACGACGATGTGCACCGGCTTCAGCCCGGCGATGATCAGAACCGCCGCCGCGCACACCATGATCACGAGCATGGTGCCGAGGTCGTGCTGCGCGTAGACGATCGCCATCACGAGGCCCGCGAGCCCGACCGCGACGCCGACGCGCCACGCGTCCATCTCGCCGCGGTGCTGGTGGCAGTAGCCCGCGATCGCGACGACGAGCACGACTTTGGCGATCTCGGACGGCTGGAACTGGAACGGCCCGACCTGGAACCACGCCTGCGCGCCGCCGTGGTCGCGGCCCAACACGACGACGCCCGCGAGCAAAGGCAAGACGGCCAGATAGATCAACGGCCACGCGTCGCGTATGCGGCGATAGTCGATCGCCATGACGAGCACCATCGCGACGAGGCCGACCACAACCGCGATTCCCTGACGCTCGACGTAGTAGAGGCGCGAAAGGCCGCCGATCGCCGTCTCGTGGCGCGACGCGTCGAAGATCATCAGCAGCCCGAGCGCGCTGATCGCGATCGGGAGCGAGAGCAGTGCGAGGTCCAGGTGCGCGAGGACGCTCGTTCCCGACGCGGTGCGCCTACGGCCGACCGGCGTCGCGATGGTGGCCATCAGTCCTTCCCCGGCGACGACTGCCCGATGGGGGTGACCGGCTGGTTCGTCATCGCTTCGATGACCTGGCGCACGATCGGCGCGGCAGTCTCCGCCCCATGCCCGCCCTGCTCGACCACGGCCACGACCGCGTACTGTGGATCGGCGGCCGGGAAGTACGAGGCGAACAGCGAGGTCGGACCCTTCCCCTGCACCTGTGCGGTCCCCGTCTTGCCCGCCACGCCGCCAAAGACCGACAGGCCCTGGAACGCCTGGTACGCGGTGCCCGCGGGGTCGGACACCGCACCGAGGAAGCCCGCCGCGATCTGCGAACGCACGAACGGGTCGATCTGGATCGAGCCACGCGCCTTCGGCGTGTAGGTCTGCACGACCTTCTTCGTCATCGGGTCGATCACCGCCTTGCCGACGTGCGGTGTCCAGAGCGTCCCGCCGTTCGCGAAGCATGCGTACGCGTTGGCGAGCTGCAACGGGGTGACGAAGTCGTCGCCTTGACCGACCGCGGCGTTGACGTTGTCGCCCGGCTGCCAGATCGAGTTCGCTTTCTTTTCCGCCTGCGTCTTGTTGATCGCGTAGGCGAAGGTCTTCTTCCAGGCCGGGTCGGGTATGCGCCCGGTCGCCTCGTTCAGCTCGATGCCGGTCGTCTGCCCGAAGCCGAGCTGCGACGCGACGTGCTGGATGCCCAACCCCCGCTGCGGATCAGTCTGCCAGATGTTCCAGAAGTCGTTGCCCGCGTCGTAGAAGTAGACGTCGCTCGACACGGTGAGTGCCTTTTGGAGGTCGACGTACCCGTTGACTGCGTGGTTGTCGTTCGAGAAGGTCCGGTCGCCGATCTTCACCGAACCGCCGTCGTAGAGGTACTGCGACGCGCCGAGGACGCCGTACTGGTTCAACGCGATCGACGGCACGAGCTTGAACGTCGACCCCGGCGCGTACTGACCCTCTGTTGCTCGGTTCAGCAAGGGATTCTGCGCGCCGGGATTGCTCAACCAGGCGAAGTGATCGGAGGAGATCCCTCCGATCCACCAGTCCAAGGGATACGTCGGATTGCTCGCCATCGCGACCACCGAACCGTCGTGGACGTTCAGCACGACGACGGCCCCGCCTGTCGGCTGCAGCGTCTTGAACGAGGTGTCGACGCTGGGGTCGCGATCGTGGCGCGCGGCCGCGATGCCGTTCGCGAGCGCTTGTTCCGCGGCTTCCTGCCAGTGGATGTCGATCGTGAGCTTGACGTTGTCGCCGACCGTTCCCGGATCGACGCTGATCGGCGGCCCGACCTGTTTCCCGGTCGGGTCGATCTGCACGGTCTCCCGGCGCGGTTTGCCGCGCAGCACCGATTCGTACGCGGCCTCGACGCCGTCTCGGCCGATCAAGTCTCCGGGCTCGTAGCCGCGTTTCTCCAACTGCTTCAACTGCTTGGCGCCCGTCGAGTCGACCTCACCGAGATAGCCGAGCAACTGCGAGGCGTAGCCGTCGAACGGATACTTGCGAACGGTCAGCTCGACGATGTTGACGCCCGGATAGTCCTCGCTGTGCTCCTTGATCGCGAGCTGCTTGGGGAGTGCGACGTCGAGGGCGACGACCGCGGGCGCGACGGGCGACTGGCGCACGCTGTCGTAGTTGGCCCGCAACGACTTCTCGGGGACGCCGAGGACCTCGGCGAGCGATCCCAGCACGCGATCGAGCGTGGTCGCGGAGAGGTCGCGGTCGACGGTCACCGCCCATGAGGCGACGTCTTGGGCCAGGACGTTGCCGTTGCGGTCGAGGATCTCGCCGCGGGGGGATTCGGTTTGGATCACCCGGGTTCCGAGCGTGCTCACGACTCTGCCGAGGCTCTGCTCGGGACCCATCTGCAGGAACCACAGGCGCGCGAAGAGCGACGCGAACAAGGCGACGATGACGACGCCAACGATGCTCACCCGGACGCGGCTGTTGTCGCTCATGCAGTCAGTTGGCTCGTCAAGACCCGCTCAACGCTAGTGGGAACGGCTGTGAGGTTCCGGGTCGCGTCGGTCAGCGCACGGACCAGGCGTCGCGGACGCGATCCGGCGTGCCGAGGACGCGCTTGACCAGGAAGAACACGAAGGGCGCGAGCAATGCGTCATAGAGCGCTGCGTAGGAGATCGTCTCGATGCCATGCAGACCCTTGACCGCGTCGACGCCGGCGAGGACGCCGATGCCGATGAACAGCAATCCGCCCGCGAGGCCGCCGAGGAGCCCGAGGAACGACGGCAGCCAGCGCGGCGTGCGGAACAGGCCCGACTCGACGACGCCGATCGCGTAGCCGACGATCGCGTACGTCAGCGCGCTGAGCCCGAGGGGCGTCTCGAGAAAGAGGTCGAACCCGAAGCCGGCGAGGAACCCCGTGATCGCGCCGGCTTCCGGTCCGTCGTAATAGCCGACCGCAAGCGCGACGAGGAGCCCGAGATCGGGGACGACACCGAACAGTCGCAAGTGCGGGAACACCGCGACCTGCACGATCACGACGATGACGACGAGCGCGGCCAGGCGCATCGCGCGCGTCATCCGCCCAACCCGCGCGTCGTCGGCGTTCCCAAGCCACCGGTCGTCGTGGTGGTACCGAATCCGGAGGGAATCGTCGTGGTCCCGAACCCGGCGGGAATCGTCGTGGTCGTGGTCGTCGTCGTTGTCGTCGTCGGCAGCACGGATCCGGGTGTGCCCGCCGACCACAACAGCACCGTCACGTACTGCAGGGCACCCAGGTGAACGAACGGCGTGATCGTCGCGTCGACGCCGGTGTTGCCGGGTTGGACATCCACGGAGGAGATCGTGCCGACCGGAAGACCGGACGGAAACAGCGTCGACTGCGGCGACGTCACGATGTGATCGCCGCGCCGGACAGCCGTGCCCGCGTCGAACTGCACCGCGAGATCGTGCGAACCGACCTGGCCCGACGCGATGCCTGTCGTGGCGGGCGACAATCCGTGTCCGGGCGTCTGCACCCCGACCGAGAACTGCGGGTCGGTCAGCACTTGGATCTTGGCGCCGCCTTTCCACACGTCGATCACCTTGCCGACGATGCCTTCCGGCGCGATCACCGGCATGTCGATCGCGATACCGGACTCCGAACCCTTGTCGATCGTCAGCGTCGGATCGAAGTTGCCCGGGTCGCGCCCGACGATGAGGCCGGTGACGTTCTTCACGAGCAGGGCGTTGTGCAGCCCGAGCGCAGCCTTGAGGTCGTTGTTCTCCCTGATCGCCTCGTCCGCCGACGTCTGCTTGCCCCGGAGCGCGGCGTTCTCCTGCTCGAGTCGCCGGTTCTCCCGTTTCAACTTCCCGGCGTCGAACACGCCGGACCACCAGTCGCCGACCGGCCGAGCCACGTCGTCGACGGCTCCCGCGATCGGCCCCACGACCCGGTGCGCCAGGCCGCCGAGCGTCCCGATCGGCCCGGAGCGGCCGTTGCGGCTATCCAGCGTGATGAGGGTCAGGCACGTGAGCACGATGACGAGCAGGACGTACCGTCGTCGGCTCGCGCGTCGAGCACCGGCCATGTCTTCTTGCCGCCCCGGTTACTGCTGGGCGGAGGAGATCAACACGTGCTTGAGGACGTCGAAGTTCTCCAGACACTGCCCGGAGCCGTGCACGACCGAGAGCAGCGGATTGTCGGCGATCACGATCGGCATGCCGGTCTCCGAGGTCAACCGCTCGCGCAAGCCGTGCAGCAGCGCGCCGCCGCCGGTTACGACGATGCCGTTCGACATGATGTCGGCCGCGAGCTCGGGCGGCGTCTTGTCGAGCGTCACCTTCACCGCGTCGACGATCGCCGCGACCGGCTCTTCGATCGCGTCGCGGATCTCCTCGGTCGACACCACGATCGTCTTCGGCAAACCCGTGACGAGATCGCGGCCGCGTACCTCCGCGTACAGCTCGGTCTCGAGTGGGTACGCGCTGCCGAGCGCGATCTTGATCTCTTCAGACGTGCGCTCGCCCAGCGCGAGCGAGTACTCCTTTTTCACGAAGTTGATGATCGACTCGTCGAGCTCGTCACCCGCGATGCGGATCGACTCGCTCGCGACGATCCCACCCAGCGAGATGACGGCAACCTCGGTCGTGCCGCCGCCGATGTCGACAATCATGTTGCCGGCCGGCTCGTGTACCGGCAGACCGGCGCCGATCGCCGCGGCCATCGGCTCTTCGATGATGAAGGCTTCCTTGCGGGCACCCGCTTGCTGCGCGGCCTCCTGAACCGCGCGCTGCTCGACGCCGGTGATACCCGAAGGGACGCAGATGACCATCCGCGGCTTCGCCCACTTGCGCGGGTGGACGCGCTGGATGAAGTACCGCAGCATCTTCTCGCAGATGTCGAAATCCGCGATGACGCCGTCCTTCAGGGGCCGGATCGCGACGATGTGGTCGGGCGTGCGCCCGATCATCTTCTTCGCCTCGATCCCGACCGCGAGCGGACGACCGTCGCGCGCGTTCACCGCGACGACGGAAGGCTCGTCGAGCACCACACCGCGCCCGCGCACGTAGACGAGCGTGTTCGCGGTGCCGAGGTCGACCGCCATGTCGCGGCCGAGGAGTCCGGAATAAAACGGTTCGCTCACCGAGGTCATCTTCCGACGGCGGGACGACGCGCCCAGGCTACGAGCCTGCCGAGTCGATTGCCACCCACCGCGATCACGCGGCTGCCCGCTCCCGTACGTCACGCGGGCAGCCCCGGGAAGAACAGCGCGATCTCGCGCGCAGCCGACTCCGGACCGTCACTGCCGTGGACGAGATTCTCGGTCAGCTCGATCGCAAGGTCGCCACGGATGGTGCCCGGAGCCGCTTCGCGGGGATTGGTCGTTCCCATCATCGTGCGGACCACTTTGTACGCATCGGGACCCTCGACGACGAGCGCTACGAGTGGCGACCGAGTGATGAACACCACCAGATCGTCGAAGAACGGCTTCCCGTCGTGCTCGGCGTAGTGACGCTTCGCGGTAGCCGCGTCCAGATGGCGCAGCTCGAGGGCGACGACCTTCAGTTGCTTGCGCTCGAGCCGGGCGATGACTTCGCCGACGAGCCCGCGCTCGACGCAGTCGGGCTTGCAGAGAACCAGGGTCCGATCAGCCATAAGCGGGAAAGCCTATGGCGCGGACCCCCGGACCCGGCAAAAGACCGGGAGCAGTGGCCGGGGCTTCAGGAGATCAGCAGGGAGCGGGCCGCGCCGACGAGGTACAGCGATCCGGTGACGACGATCTGGCCCCCTGGCGGCGTCGCGAGCAGCGCCGCGCTCACCGCGTCCTCGACGCGGTCGACGATCTCGATGCGTTCCTCGGCCAGACCGAGATCTACGGCGGCCTTGGCGACGAGTGCCGGGTCGAGGCCGCGCGGGCTCGGCGGGCGGCAGCACACGAGCGGTCCGTCGAGCGCGTCGATGCCGAGCGCGGTGAGAATCTCGTGCGGTTCCTTCTCGCGCAACAGCCCGACCACGAGGGTGCGCGGACCTTCGCTCCATTCCTCGTCGAGCGCGGCGCGCAATGCGAGCGCGCCCGCGACGTTGTGCGCGCCGTCGAGAAGGATGAGCGGCCGGCGCCCGACGATCTCCAGACGTCCCGGCGATTGAACGTTGGCCAGCGCCTCCGCGACGACGTCGAACGGAAGCGGTGCACCGACGAAGCTCTCCGCCGCGGCCAACGCGATCGCGGCGTTGTCCGCCTGATGCGCGCCGTGAAGTGACAGGAACACGTCGGGATATTCGGCGGCGGGTGTGCGGATGTCGACGAGCCGACCGCCGACCGCCAAGATATTGCGCGACACGCCGAAGTCGACGTTCCGAACGAGCACGCGCGCCGCGCCGTGGCCGTCGAAGATCGACTGGATGCCGGGGTCGGTCTCGCCGAGAACGAGCGTCGAGCCGGGCTTCACGATGCCGGCCTTCTCCTTCGCGATCTCCTCGCGCGTAGGCCCGAGATACTCCACATGATCGATGGACACGTTCGTGACGACCGCGACCCTTCCGTCGACGACGTTGGTCGCGTCCCACGTTCCGCCCATGCCGACCTCGACAACGGCCACGTCGACGGCTTCGTCGGCGAACCAACGAAACGCGGCGGCCGTGACGATGTCGAAGTACGAAGGGTCGACGCCGACCGACTGCTCGACCAGCGAAACGGCATACAGCATCTCGGCGAACGCGTCGTCGTCGATCGCGACGCCGTCGATCGCCATGCGCTCGTTCACGCGCTCGAGGTCGGGGCTCGTGTACGCACCTACTTTGAAGCCGAGGGCTCCGAGCAGTTCGGTGAGCACCCGAACGGTCGTCGTCTTCCCGTTCGTGCCTGTGATATGGATGGCCGGGAACTCGGTCTCCGGGGAGCCGAGGTACTGCATCAGTGTCGAGATGCGCGCAAGTGTGGGCGGCCCACGCCGACTCCCGGCGGGAACGTTGATGCTCTCCATGTTCACGTGCGAGCGCAGCCACCCCGGCCCGTCGAAACTCCCGGGGACGCTCACGAATCACCGCTCGGCGCGGCGAGCTCGACACGAACCGAGGCGACCGAGCCCGGCTCGGTGTCGAGCTCCGCGATCTTGCCCGCGTCGCACACGTCGGCACGCGCCGCGGCGAGGGCGTCGAGTCGCGCCGGTGTGTCGATGACACACACGCTCTGGACTGGCGCGGCCAGCGAGACCTGCATCGTCGACTTCACTTTGCGCACCTGACCCAGGACGTCGGCGGCGACCTCGTAGACGAGCGGGTCGGCGCCGCCGATGCGAAGCTCCCTGCCGCTCGGCCAATCGCTGCGATGGATCGAGCCGTCTTGCCACCAGGACCAGACCTCTTCGCTGACGTACGGCAGAACCGGTGCGAACAGACGGAGCAAGGTTGCGAGCGCGACGCGCAGCGTGACTGCGGCGGATTTGACGACCGCGTCGTCGGCATCGCCGTAGGCGCGACTCTTCACGAGCTCGACATAGTCGTCGCAGAATGACCAGAAGAACCGCTCGGTGTGCTCGAGGCAGCGTGCGTAATCGAAGCCCTCGAACGCCGTCGTCGCATCGTCGACGAGCGACGCGAGCGCGAGGAGCATCGACCGGTCGAGTGGGGTCGAGACGGCCGCGATCTCGTCGGCGGCGTCGCCGGCGACGCCGAGCACGAACTTCGACGCATTCAGGATTTTGATCGCGAGCTTGCGGCCGACCTTCATGATCCCGAAGTCGACGGCCGTGTCGACGCCGGGCCTCCCGTTGCAGGCCCAGTATCGCAGCGCGTCCGCGCCGTACTCCTCGACGAGCGGCATCGGGGTGACAACGTTGCCCTTCGACTTCGACATCTTCTTGCGGTCGGGGTCGAGAACCCAACCGTTGATGGTGGTGTCGGTCCACGGCAGTGCCCCGTGTTCGAGGCGCGCACGCACCACGGTGTCGAACAACCAGGTGCGGATGATCTCAGGTCCCTGCGGCCGCAGGTCCATCGGGAAGGTGCGCTCGAAGAGATCCGGATCGTCGACCCATCCGGTGACGATCTGCGGTGTCAGCGAGGAGGTGGCCCACGTATCCATGACGTCGGGGTCGGCGGTGAAGCCTCCCGGCATGTCGCGCTGCGCCTCGACGAATCCGGGCGGGCAATCGGTGGACGGGTCGACCGGGAGCGACTCGTCGGCCGCCAGGAGCAGCTCGCCGTATCGGGCATTGCCTTCCCCGTCGAGCCGGTACCAGATCGGGAACGGGACCCCGAAGTAGCGCTGGCGGCTCACGAGCCAGTCGGAGTTCAGCCCGTCGAGCCAGCTCTCATAACGGACGCGCATGTTCTCCGGATGCCATTCGAGCTCCTTGCCGAGCCCGAGGAGCTCGGCGCGCAGCTCGAGGTCGCGGCCGCCGTTGCGCAGGTACCACTGCCGTGAGGTCACGATCTCGAGCGGGCGCTCACCCTTTTCGTAGAACTTCACCGGGTGCGTGATCGGGCGGGGATCACCGTCGAGCTCGCCCGACGACCGGAGCTGCTCGACGATGATCTTCTGCGCCTGCTTCGCCGTGCGGCCCGCGATATCGGCGTACGCGATCGCACCCGTGCCCGCGATCACGTCAGGCGGCTCGGCTTTGAAGCGCCCGTCGATACCGAGCACGGCGCGCGTCGGCAGCTGCAGCTCGCGCCACCAGACGACGTCGGTGGTATCGCCGAAGGTGCAGATCATCGCGATGCCGGTTCCCTTTTCCGGATCGGCGAGATGGTGCGAGACCACGGGCACGCGTACGCCGTACAGCGGCGTCACCACGTCGGTACCGAACAACGGCCGGAAGCGGTCGTCGTCGGGGTGCGCGACGACCGCGACGCACGCCGCGAGCAGCTCCGGGCGGGTCGTGTCGATGATCACGTCGCCGGAACCGTCGGCTCGGTGGAAGTGCAGCGCGTGGTACGCGCCTGGCATCTCGCGGTCTTCGAGCTCCGCCTGCGCGACCGCGGTGCGGTAGTCGACATCCCAGAGCGTCGGCGCGTCGGCCTGGTACGCCTCGCCGCGCGCGAGGTTACGCAGGAACGCGCGCTGGCTCGTGCGGCGCGCACCCGGACCGATGGTCGTGTAGGTCAGGGACCAGTCGACCGACAACCCGAGCCGTCGCCACAATTCCTCGAAAGCCGCTTCATCCTCGGCCACCAGCCGATCGCAGAGCTCGAGAAAGTTCGGACGCGATATCGAGACGACGTCCTTGCCCGGCTTGTCCGGCGCGACGAAGCCGGGATCGTAGGGAAGGTGCGGTTCACAGCGCACGCCGTAGAAGTTCTGGACCCGCCGTTCGGTGGGCAAGCCGTTGTCATCCCAGCCCATCGGATAGAAGACATGACGGCCTCGCATCCGCTGGTAGCGCGCGATCGCGTCGGTCTGCACGTACCCGAACGCCGATCCCATGTGCAGCGAACCGCTGACGGTCGGTGGTGGAGTATCGATCGAGAAGATCTCGGCGCGCGTTCGAGTGCGATCGAAGCGATAGGTGCCCTGCTCCTCCCAGATCTCCGACCAGCGTTGCTCGAGGCCGTCGAGCGACGGCTTCTCGGGAATCTGCGCCATGCGTCCGATTGTAGAAGGCGCCTTCGCGACCACTCCGCTCGTCGGTCGATCGCTCACCGGCGCCTGCAGCTCCACGTTGTTCGCCGGTTACAGTCCTCTCTTCGTGAGCCGTGACGCCGCCGTTGCATCGGAAACGGCCGTCACGACTCCGGAACCCGACTCCTCGGCTCGCGACGCCTCGGTTCCCGCGCCGGCCGAATGGTGGATCATCCTGGCGGTCGCGGTGATCGCGTATCTTCTCCCGCTGCGCGCGCTCCTGCATGCTCCGGGCGCGGCGATGGAAGAGGGCTTCATGCTCGTCTTCCCCGACCGCGTGCTCCACGGCGCGATCCCGAACAAGGACTTCCTCTACCTCTACGGTCCGGGCAGCCTCTGGGCACTGGCCGGGATCTACAAGGTGTTCGGGACGCACCTCCTCGTCGAGCGCTTCGCCGGGCTGGCCCAGCTGGTCGGCATGGCGTTCGCAGCCGGGCTGCTCGTTCGGTGGTGGGGACGATGGGTCGCCGTCGCCGCCGTGCTCCTCAACGTGGTGTTCGTCATGCCGTCGCTCCAGCTCGTGGCCATTCCGTGGACCGGCGCGGCCGCGCTCGCGCTCGGCGCGCTGGTCGCACTGCTGCAGGCGCGCCACGACACCGTGCATCACAGTGCTCGAGGCGATCGCGCCGCGCGCTACGCGCTGTTCGGCGGCGTGCTCGCGGGTTTCGCGATGTTGTTCCGCATCGACATCGGGCTCGCGCTCGTGCTCGGTGGCACCGCCGCGCTGTGGGCGCTCCCCCGGCGGATCGTGCGACGAGCACTGGCTGGGACCGCGATCGGGCTTGCGCCCTACCTTGTTCAGCTCGCGACCGCGGGTGTCGGCAACGTGTGGCGCGGGATGATCGTCGACCCGATCTTCCATCTGCGCGCGGCGCGGCACCTGCCGGTCCCACCGGATCCGAACCATCTCGTGGGTGTCGCGCGAGTGATCGCGGCCGTCGACCGCTCCTGGCCGTTACCCCGCCTCACGCCCGCTCAACAGCTGTTCGTCTGGTTCGTGCTGCTCGCGGTGCTCGCGGTCGGGTTGGTGGTGTTCGCGATCTGGCGGGTTCGGCGCGACCCGGAAAGCTTCCGGGCGCGGGTGCTGCTCGCGTCTGCCCTCTTCGGGATCGGACTCTTCCCGCAGGCGGTGCAGCGCGCCGACTCCGCCCACCTGGCGTGGGTGAGCGGCACGATCATCGTTCTTCTGCCCGCGGCTGCCGCCGAGCTGGCGAGCGTGATCCGGCCCGCGTGGCCCGCGCCGCGCGTTGGATTCGTCACCGGGCTGTCAGTACTCGTTCTCGTCGCGTTGTTGTTACCGAGCTACACGGCGCGTCGGTACGTGACCGCGGTGCAGGATTCCATCCACTCGCAGGACAACATCAAGATCACGAGCGAGGGGCGTTCGTGGTACGTCGGCGACGACCCGGCTTTCGCGCGGAGCATCACATCCCTGCTGCGGGCCGTCGAGCGGGACGTGAAGCCGGGCAGCCGCGTCATCGTCGGCAATACCGACATGCGGCGCGTCCCGTACAATGACACGTTTCTCTACTACCTCCTTCCCCGCTACGTGCCGGGAACCGCGTCGATGGAATTCGAGCCCGGTCTCACGAACCGCAAGGGCACGACACTCACGGGCGAGATGGAGCGGGCCGACGCGTTCATCGCGTCCGATCGCTGGCTGACGTGGGACGAGCCGAACAGCGCGATGAAGCCCGGAGATCCGGGACCCGCCGTCGTCTTGCACCGCGACTTCTGCCAGCAGGAAGACTTCGGGAACGGCTTCAAGCTCTTCTTGCGCTGCCGGACCTAACCGCGCGGCGCCGAACCAGCCGGCTGGGAGAGGTCGATCACCTCGTACCGGCTGTCACCTCCGACGCTGCGGTATCTGTGCAACGTCGCGAGTGCGGCGGACAGATCGCAGCCGGCGCCGAGCTTCGAGTGGTCGACCACGACGAAGCGGACACCGAACTGGTCCCGAAGCGCGCGTACGTCGGCGACCCCGAATGGTGGCGTCGTCGCGGCGGGTGCGGGAGAGGTATCGAGACGGCCGTATACCGCCGGATCGCAGCGCAGCTTCGTGAACGCCGGCGATCCGGTGTACTCGCGCATGCTCGACCACGGGTTCGCCGCGAACGAGCCCGCGCAACCGACGACCGGCGCCTCGTGGAACACCTGGAGACTCACGAACGCCGGATCGCAGTCGGCCGGAATACTCATCACGGTGTCGCCTGGCCGCGCCGACCGAGCGACTGCGCGCAGCGCCTGCTCGCTCGCGGCCGTCGTACCGAAGGTGGTCGTGGGCAGCGGGACGAGCAGGTTGATCGCGAGCAGCACGCCCGAGCCCGCGCCGACGAGCCACACCGGCGCCGGGCGTCTCGTGAGGATTCGGTCGAGGGCGATCGCCAGAGCGGCGACCAGTACCGCGACGAACACGTACTCGACGCGCACGGGCGCCCGGAGCGCGCCGAGGCCCGGTACCGCGAGCAGGAGCCGGTACGGCAGCCAGGACACCGGCGTCGCGCCGTGCTTCCACACGAAGTTGCCGGCGACCTTCAACGACGGGCCGAGCCCGAACAAGAAGAGCACGGCGGCGGACAGCGCGAGCGGAAGGCGGCGGCGCCCGGGCTTCCAGAGGAACACGACGAACCCGGCCAGCAGCAACAGGCCCGGGAAGATCGTCGCCTCGATCGCGTAGCGGACGTCCGGAAGGCGGACGATGCTCTTCTCCACGAAGGTCGGCCGCGGCAACAGGAACGTCGAGCGAGTCGGCTGGGCCAGGATCGACACGGCGTCGGCGGAGAAGAGATTGCTGTCGCCGAGCAGCTCCGTGTCGATCCCGTGTGCCGATTCGGTGTGGTCGAACTGGACGCGCGGCACGATGAACGGGAGCAACACGAGGACGGCAATCGCCGCGCCGGCAGCGGTGGCACCCATGATCCGCCAAGCGCGGCTACGCACCGCGGCGACCGCGACGATCAACGCGTAGGCCAGGCCGCCGAAAACCAGGAAATAGACGCTGCAGAGATATGCGAGCGCGAGCAACACCGCTAATCGCACCGGGCGTACACCCCGCGCGCCCGTCACCACGTCGAGGGCGTCGGCGATGAGCAACGGCGCGGTGAATGCCCAGAACAGCGGCAGGAGTCCGAGCTGCACGTTGAGGGCGATGGGCGGCGCGGTCAGGAACGCGACCGCGGCGATCACGTGCACGAGGCGCGCGGTCGACAGCCGGCACGCGAGCGACCGGGCGGCCCACACGTTGAGGATCGCGCCGGTCAGGAGCGCAAGGTTGAACGCGAGGACCGGACCCACGACGAGGTTGAAGAGGGCCGAGACGTACGACGGCAGGTATCCGTCGAGGAGTCGAAGATCCAGCCCGAATGGATGGATGACGTCGGGAACGTGGAACGGAACGAGGTGGCCGTGCGCGATAAGCCGGCCCATTCGCCAGCCGAGCCACGTGTAATAGCGGGCGTCGTCACCGGCCCCGAGTATCTGCGTGCGCGCGTGCCAGAGCCCCGGCCACATGACCAGCGCGATCGCGATCGCGTACACCGCCAGCTCCGCCAAGCGCGGCCACGCACTGTCGGGAAGGCGTCGGGCGACCGGTGAGCGCGTGGAGCCGGGGACAGACAAGTCCGTACTACGCGTCGTGTAGCGCGTGCGTGTCACGCGCGGTCGTGTCGGCGCGCCGATCGCGGCCAGGGGTGACGCGATGCGCGAGCCGGAGGACCGGGCGCTCGAGCGCGAACCAGCTCACGCTGGCGGCGAACACCACGATCGGCAGCGCCACCAGCAGCACGACAAACCAGTTGCCGCGGTAGAGAGGCCAATCGAGCCAGTCCGCCACGATGCGCAGGATGTACCAGTGCCACAGGTAGATGCCGTAGCTGATCAGACCGAGGTACACCGCCGGCGCGGACCTGAGCAACCGGCGGATCGCACCACGGTCCTGCGGCCCAAGCACGACAGGCACCACGACGCATACGCCAACCGCCATCTGCAGGAGGTTCAGGCCGATGGCCTGAGCCGCGCTCGGCGCTTCGAGCGGGTCGAGCCGGAGCACGAACGGGATGGCCGCGAGCGCGACCGCACCCGCACCCCACCATGCCCAGGTCGGCCGGCCGATCCGCGAGAGACGTTCCGCCGCCGGGGCCTCCCAGCGGCGAGCGCTCAGCACCGCGAGCAGCATTCCGAGCGCGAACGCTCCGAGATGTTGAGGCAAGACCGTGACCCAGGGCGCGTCGAGGCCGTTGCCGATCGCGACGATCGACACGATCCCGATCACGAACAGGACCGCGAGACCGACGAGCTCGACGGTCAGCGCCAAATACCGTCTCGCCAGGAAGCCGATCAGCGCCGCGTAGAACGGCAGGAACACGTAGAACGACACCTCTACGACCAGGCTCCACGCCGGCGGCAGGCCGTCGACGAACGGATTGATGTGCACGTACGTCTGCGTGAGCGTCGTGTGGAGCAAGAACCCGTGGAGCCCGTAGATGTTGATGCGGGGCACGACGAACGTGAAGAACGCGAGCACCAGCCAGTACGCGGGATAGATCCGCGCCACGCGGCGGACGGCGTAGCCGCCCACATCGACGCCGGGGGCGGCGGTCAGGTGCGACGCCGCGAACGGCAGGTAGAGCAGGCACCCCGACGTCACGAAGAAGATCCAAACGCCGGCATTCAGGGTGCCGAAGAGGGAACCGCCCTTCGTGACGAAGTCGGCGTTGAAGAACACCGCGTGGTACACCACGACCATCAGGGCCGCGAGCGCGCGCACGCCGTCGAAGCACGGGAAGCGCTCGTGTGACCCGGCAGGTCGCGCGATCGTGCTCTCCGGGGCCATCGTGCGACCTTGACACGAAGCGCCCCCCGCAGCAAGCAACCCACCCAACAGTTGGCACGCTCACACCCGCCCACGCCACGCCACGCCACACCACCCACCCAAGGCGCGGTGCTTCTAGGCTCGGCCGACCGAGGCGGAACATTGTGAGGGAATGCTGTGGACGAGCGTCCGGTCTTGTGCTGTTGCGCGGTGACTCTCGTCCTCGACGGCACGACCATCCTCGAGTCGGTCGATTGGACGGTGCACGGCGGGGAACGCTGGGTTGTCCTCGGCGCAAACGGCGCGGGGAAGACCTCGCTGTTGCGTATCGCGTCGCTCTACCAGCATCCTTCCTCGGGAACGGTCGAGGTGCTCGGAGAGCGGCTCGGCCGGACCGACGTGCGCGCCCTGCGCGAGCGCATTGCCTTCTCGTCGCCGGCGCTCGCCGCCCGGCTCGAACCGTCGATGACCGCGGCCGAAGTCGTCATGACCGCTCGTTACGCCGCGCTCGCGCCGTGGTGGCACCGCTATACCGATGCTGACCGTGATCGCGCGGTTGCACTGCTGCGCGACTGGCGCTGTGGGGCCCTGGCGTCACATCCGTTCCCGACGCTTTCCGCCGGCGAACGGCAGCGCGTGTTGCTCGCTCGCATGCTGATGAACGAGCCGGGTATCGCGCTCCTCGACGAGCCGACCGCCGGCCTCGACATCGGCGGCCGCGAAGAACTCGTCGCCGATCTCGCCTCGTGGGCGCGGGATGCGGACCGTCCGCCGATCGTGCTGGTTACCCACCACCTCGAGGAGATCCCGCCCGGCTTCACTCACGCGCTGGTGTTGAAGGAGGGCGAGCACCTTGCGTCCGGTCCGCTCCGCGAGACGGTCACCTCTGCGGTACTGAGCGAAGCGTTCGGCCTCCGGTTGCGGGTCGACGAGAACGGCGGTCGCTACACCGCGCGCCTGTAGCCGTAGCCGACGCGGGTTAGGCGCTGCGCCGGGATTCGTCCTCGGTGACGAGGGTCGGTGTGACCTTGCGCATGACGACTTCCTTGTCGACCACGCACTTCACGACGTCGGTGCGGGAAGGAAGGTCGTACATCACCTCGAGCAGGACCTCTTCGAGGATCGCGCGCAGACCGCGAGCTCCGGTGCCGCGTTTCAGCGCTTCGTCGGCGATGGCGTCGAGCGCGTCGTCGCCGAACACGAGGTCGACGTCGTCGAAGTGGAAGAACTTCTGGTACTGCTTCACCAGCGCGTTCTTCGGTTCGATGAGGATGCGCATCAGCGCGTCCTTGTCGAGGTTGTGCACGACGCCGACAACTGGGAGACGGCCGACGAACTCGGGGATCAAGCCGAACTTCAGTAGATCCTCGGGGAGCACGTCAGCGAGGAACCGGCCCGTCTCCTCGAGGTCGTTCTTGCGGCGGACGTCGGCGCCGAAGCCGATTCCGCGGTTGCCGACGCGCGCCTCGATGATGCGATCGAGACCCGCGAACGCGCCCCCGCAGATGAAGAGGATGTTCGTGGTGTCGATCTGGATGAACTCTTGGTGCGGGTGCTTGCGCCCACCTTGCGGCGGGACCGACGCGGTGGTTCCCTCGAGGATCTTGAGCAGCGCCTGCTGCACACCCTCGCCGGAGACGTCGCGGGTGATGGAAGGGTTCTCGGCCTTGCGCGCGATCTTGTCGATCTCGTCGATGTAGATGATTCCGGTCTCTGCCTTCTTGACGTCGTAGTCGGCGGCCTGGATCAGCTTGAGGAGGATGTTCTCGACGTCCTCGCCGACGTAGCCGGCTTCGGTGAGTGCGGTCGCGTCCGCGATGGCGAAGGGCACCTTCAACATGCGCGCCAATGTCTGCGCGAGCAGCGTCTTGCCGCAACCCGTCGGACCGATGAGCAAGATGTTCGACTTCTGCAACTCGACGTCGGGGTCGCCGTACGCGCCGACCTGGACGCGCTTGTAGTGGTTGTACACGGCGACGGAGAGGATCTTCTTCGCCTGCTCCTGACCGATGATGTAGTCGTTCAGGTACTCGTAGATCTCGCGCGGCTTGGGGAGATCGTCGAAGCGGACCTCTGTGCTCTGCGAGAGCTCCTCTTCGATGATCTCGTTGCAGAGATCGATGCACTCGTCGCAGATGTAGACGCCCGGGCCCGCGATGAGTTTCTTGACTTGCTTTTGGCTCTTTCCGCAAAAAGAGCACTTCAGCAGGTCGCCACCATCACCGAACTTTGCCACAGGAAAGGCCCCTTTCCCCCGAGGTCCCCGACGCCTTAGCTCGTGCCTTCAGCCGACGGTACCGCGGCGAGCTCCCGGTTGGTGAGGATCTCGTCGACGATGCCGTACTCCTTGGCCTCGATACCGCTCATGATGAAATCGCGGTCGGTGTCCTTGGACACCCGGTCGAGGGCCTGCCCCGTGTGGAAAGCCAAGATCTCGTCGAGGAGCTCACGCATCCGGACGATCTCCTTGGCCTGGATCTCGATGTCGACGGCCTGGCCGGACGCACCGCCGTGGGGCTGGTGAATGAGCACCCGGGCGTGCGGAAGGATGAACCGCTTGCCGGGCGCGCCGGACGCGAGCAGCACCGCGGCGGCCGAAGCCGCCTGGCCGATGCAACACGTCTGCACGTCGGGCTTGATGTACTGCATCGTGTCGTAGATGGCGAACAGGCCGGTGATCTCGCCGCCGGGCGAGTTGATGTACATGATGATGTCTTTTTCGGGATCCTCGGACTCGAGGATCAGCAGCTGCGCGATCAGGAGGTTCGCGACGCTGTCGTCGACGGGCGTACCGAGGAAGATGATGCGGTCGTTCGCGAGCCGCGAGTAGGGGTCCCACTCCATGCGGCCGCGCGGAGTGTCTTGGATGAACCGCGGCACCGGGACGTATTCGTTGCGGGTACTCACGCCTCGGACTCCTTCTCTTCCTCGTGGTCGTGCGAGTGGTCGTGGTCGTGCGGGTGGTGGTGATCGTGTTTGTGGTCGTGATCGTCGTGGAGCTCGCTGTCGGGCACCGTCAGGTCGATCTCGTTCCCGGTCTCGTCGACCACGGTCGTGTGACCGACGAGGAACTCGAGCGCCTTTCCACGTGCGACCTCAGAGCGTACCGCCTCGAGCGCGCCGCTCCGTTCGAGCTCGCGGCGCACCTTCGCCGGCTTTTGCTCCGCGCGGCCGGCGAGCTGCTCGACCTCGCGGTCGAGGTCCTCGTCGCTCGCAGTGAGGCCCTCTTGCACGACGACCGCGCGCAGCGCGAGGTCTGCGAGCACCGCACGCGCCGCCCCGATCCGGATCTCGTCGACGAACGCCTGGGGCTCCTGGCCCGTCATCTCGAGGTACTGCTCGAGACTCGCTCCCTGATGCGACAAGCGGTGTGCGAGATCTTCCACCCGCCGGCGGGTCTCGGAGTCGATGAGCGTGGCCGGTGCTTCGATCGGGACGAGATCGGCCGCGGCCTCGAGCACCTTGTCGCGTAGCGCCATCTGCGCCTGCAAGCGTTGCATCGTCTCGACCCGCTTGCGGATGTCGGCCCGCAGCTCGTCGACCGTCTCGAACTCGCTCGCCTCCTTCGCCCACTCGTCGGTGAGCTCGGGGAGCACCTTCTGCTTCGCTTCCTTGACGATCACACGGAACTTGGCCTCGTTGTCCGCGAGCTCACCGAATCGCTCGGGGAGCTGCGCGGAGAACTCGAGGATCGCGCCGGGCTTCGTGCCCCGCAGCTGGACGTCGAGCTCGTCGACGACCATGCCCGATCCGACGCGGTACAGGAAGTCGGTTGCTGTAAGCCCTTCGACTGCCTCGCCGCCGATGGTGCCGGCGACATCGATCGTGGCGTACGCATCGTCGATCAGCGGAAAATCGGAATCCGCGAGATCGGCGAACCGGTCGCGCAGCGCGTCGACCTGCCGGTCGACATCGGCGTCGGACACGGGCTGGAACGGGAGCTCGACTCGCAGCTCGTCGTAGCCGAGGAGCTTCACCTGCGGGCGGATCTCGACGACCGCGTCGAACTCGACGTCGCCTTCGTCCTTGCCCGACGTGATCTCGATCTCGGGCGGAGCGATGACGTCGACATCGTGCTCGTTGACGGCCTCGACGTAGTACTCGGGCAACGCGTCCTGCAGCGCTTGCTCGCGCGCGATGTCGGAGCCGAGACGCGCCTCGAGCAAACGGCGCGGCGCCTTACCCGGACGGAAGCCCGGGACGCGCACCTCGCGGGCGAGCTTGCGGAAGGCGGCATCGATCGCCCGCTCGAACTCGGTCGCGGGCACCACCACGTGCAGCTTCACGCGGCTCGCGACTCCCGCCGGCGAGTCGTCGGGCGCAGCGGTTTCCTCGTCGCTCTCGACGGGCTCGACGGTGCTCTGCATAAGGAGGAAGCAGTGTACCGGCGGCCCGTGCCGCACTCGGCCTACCATCCCGCGGCGTCGGATCCGGGCCACCGACGTACCCGAAATGCGGCGCCGGGCGCACTGGAGCGGCGGAAAGGCGGACTGTGGTCGATCTTCGGGGTCGGGTGGCGATCGTGACGGGGGCCGGTCGCGGCATCGGTCGCGCGCACGCGACACGACTCGCGGCCTACGGGGCACGCGTCGTCGTGAACGACGCCGGCGTTGCGACCGACGGCGCCGAGACCGACGAGGATCCGGCGGCCGAAGTCGTGCGGGAGATCCGGGCCGCAGGCGGCGAGGCCGTCGCGCGCCGTGGCGACATCGCCGATTCCGCGACCGCGGACGCGCTCGTACAGCAGGCACTCGACACCTGGGGTCGCCTCGACGTCGTGATCAACAATGCCGGTTTCGGGCGACCGCGCATGGTGTTCAACCTCGGTAACGACGAGTGGGACGACGTGATCCGCGTTCATTTGCGCGGAACGTTCGTGATGTCACGCCCGGCGTGCCGGTACTGGCGCGGAGTCGCCAAGGAGCACGGTCGTGCCTACGGCCGCTTGATCAACACCGCGACCGGCCTGCTCGTGTACGGCGGTGCCGGTCAGTCGAACTACGTCGCCGCCAAAGCGGGAGTGCAGGCGTTCACCGAGGCGGTCGCCACCGAGATGGCACCGTACGGCGTTACCGCGAACACGATCATGCCGGGCGCGAACACCCGGCTGGCGCAGATCGGCTGGCGCATGGAACGCAACTCGGGCCGAGAGGAATCACTCGATTTCGACCCACGAGATCCTGTACACGTCGGCGAGTTCGGCGCGTATCTGTCGTCACCGGACGCCGGCTGGATCTCCGGCCAGACGTTCCAGGTGCGGGGAGGCATCATCGAGCACGTCGGCGCGTGGTCGATCGGCGCGACGGCCCGAGCGACCGATCGCGGATTCACCGCCGACGACTACTGCCACGAGATGCCACGACTGTACGGAGCAGGCGCGAAGCGCGCCGATCCGCCGCCGGCGGAGTGGAAGGCGAGACGTTCGGGCGCGTGAAACCCCCACGGTCCGGCACGTGAGCGGTCGGGTTGCGACCGTTATTTCTTGTCGGGCGCGTCGTCGGCGGCGCCCTCTTCGAGACCCTTCTTGAACTCCCTCTGAGCCGAGCCGAGGCCACGTGCGAGCTTCGGAAGCTGCGAGCCGCCGAACAACACCAGGATGACGGCCAGGACGATCAGGAGTTCGGGTCCAAAGATCTCCGAAAGCATGAACCCGAGTGTACCTGCGGGACGGACGCCCGGCGTCCGCGCGCGGACGTCGCACCGGCGCGCCGTCAGCGACGGGTCAGCCGGCGCCAGGTGGCGAGGTCGCGCTCGTCGGCCGGGCGGCCGGCCCGGGTGACGGGATCGACGTCGGCTGCCTTGGCCCGGAGCGCCGCCGCGGTGCAACGCTCGGGCGGACGGCGGCCGAAGGGGTCGAACTGGTAATGGCGCATCGCGTTCCGGTGCGTGATCCTCGTGACGACGGAGGCGTCGAGGCCGCCGAAGAGCTCGGCGCACCGCTCGGGCGCGTTCGGCCATGAGCTGTCCGAGTGCGGGTAGTCGCTCTCCCAGCAGACGTTGTCGACGTTGAGCTCGTCGAGGAGTTTGACGCCGATGCGATCGGTGATGAAGCAACAGAGGATGCGTTCGCGGAACAGTTCGGTCGGTGAGAGGCCCTGCGGCCGCTCGTGGCGCATCCACCCGTTGTGCCGCTCGAGCGTGTGCTCGGCACGCCACAGGAAATACGGGATCCAACCGATATCTCCCTCGGTGAGCGCGAAGCGCAACGCCGGGAACCGGTGCCAGAACTGCGCCCAGAGCAGATCGCCCAGTGTGTAGATCGCCATCACCGACGAGAGGTTCATCGGTACCGGCGCGGGCGCGTCGGCCGAGGTCGACGCGCTCTTCGAGGACGATCCGACATGCGTACACAAGACCGTGCCGGTGTCGCAGCACGCGCCGAACAGCGGATCCCAGGCGTCGGTGTGGATGCTGGGCATCCCGAGGCCGGCAGGATTCTCGGAGAACGTGACCGCGTGGCAGCCCATCGCGGCCAGGCGCCGAACCTCCCGCGCCGCCTCCTCGACGTCGAACAGCGGGAGGATCCCGCACGGAATGAACCGATCCGGATACGCGCCGCACCACTCGTCGACGTGCCAGTCGTTGTACGCCTTGATCATCACGAGGTTGACCTCGCGATCGGGTCCCTGGTTCAGGACCTGCCCGGAGAAGCCGGTCCAGTTGGGGAAGTTGAGCCCGGCGAGCTGACCCCCCGCCGACATGTCGCGGACGCGCTCGTGGACGTCGTAGCAACCGGGCCGCATGTGCTCGTACCGGAGAGGATCGACGTTGAAATACTCCGGCGACTTCCCGGCGACCGCGTTGAGGCCGAGATTGCGGCCGCGGATCTCGCCGTAATACCACTGCTGCGAACCGTCGTCCTCGTCGACGACACGCGGCGCGAGCGCGCGGTAGCGATCGGGTACGTGCGCGTCGAACATGCCGGCCGGCTCGCAGATGTGGTCGTCGACGGAGACGAGGACGAGCTCGTCGGCGATGACCGTGCCGGCGTCGGTCACCGGACGACGTCTCCGTCGACCTGGGGTGTCGGGACGACGACGAGCGGCATGTCGTCGGGGGCGCCGAACGCGACGGAGGCCTTCGAGAATGCGATCGCGGTCGCGATCGTGGCGGTCAGCTCGACGATCTCGGCGTCGGAGAACTCGTCGAGCAGCGCCGCACGTAGTCCGGGCTCGACGCGCGCGTCGGCGATGAGTGCGTCGGCGAGCCGCGCCGCGAGCTTCCACCGGGACGGCAGCGCACTGTCGTCGTAGCCGTCGTCGATGAGGGCGACGTAGTCCTCCTCGAGGCCCTGCTCGCGAGCGGTCGCGAACCTGAGGTTCTTGCAGATCCCGCACCCCGTGACGCGCGCGTTGCGAAGGCGCCCGACCTCCTTGGTGGGATCGTCGACGACACCGTCCGACCACAACGTGCCGTAGTACGCGTTGAACGCCGTCCAGAGCGACGGCCGATGATCGAACGGGGTGAGCCCGCCCTTCGGTGACCTGACCCTGGGCATCACACCTCCAGCGCGACCGAGAAGCGCGCGAGGGCGTCGTACATGGCAACCGCGAGTGTCAGTGTGGCGAGCTGCGCGTCGTCGAAGTGTTCGTGGAGCGCGACGAAATCCTGGTCGCGTAGAACGTGCGGGTCGAGCGCGTACTGCTCGGCGTACCCGACGGCCGCGCGCGAAGCCGCCGAGAGGTCGAGCGACGCGGTCGGATCGGGGTCGAATCGCAGCAGTGCGTCGATGCGCGCCCGGCATGCGGCGAGTGTCTCCCCGTCGACCCCGCCGCCGTCGAGGCCGTCGAGCAACTCACGAAACCGCGCGTACGCGTTCGGGCGCAATCCAAAGACACGATCGAGCGCCAAATCGCCGGGCGCCTCCGATCGCAGCCAGGTCATGTCACCACCTTTCCGAGCATCTCGAGCAGCGCGACGCGTTCCTCGGCGTCGAGCACTCCGAGATTCCTTCCGAACATCCGATCGGTGCGCGCCTCTGCAAGCGCCCAGCGGTCGTGGAAGGCCTTGGGATCCGGATGCGGTTCCGGCCAGCCGAACGCGCCGAGCATGGTCGGCGTGCGCACGACGACCGCCTCGACGGGCGCGAGCCCGACAGTGAGAACGGCCGCCCCGTGCAGCGCACCCCGCAGCTCGCGGAGGGCATTCAGGCGATGCAGCGCGAGCGCGCTCGGATGCTCCGGCTCCTCCAGCCCGCGCAGGGCGGCGAACAGCGGCGCACCCGCGACGGGCGCCGCGGTGACGATCCGCCCGAGGAGCGCGGCACACGCCGACCAGTCGACCTCGTCGCCCAAATTCCTCTCGGCCCATCCGTGCGCGGCTTCAATCCACTCACGCGCCGCCTGCCGGCGCGGCATCACAGAGGCAGAACGCGCCCAGGACTGATGCACGGCGCCAGGCGCGAAGAAGACGAACGACGCGACGACGACATCGGCCGACACGTCGCCCAGCACCCCGCCGCGCCCGGCGATGTAAAAGTCCGCACCGTCGAAGCCGAGCTCGGCGCCGCGCGCGTAGGTGGACGCGTCGGTCATGAACCGGCCGGGCACGCGTACGATCGCGTCGCGGAGCTCGTGCGCGGCTTGCTCGGGAGTCATACGCGGAAGTACGGATTGCACGGTTCGCCGGTGTTGAGGACCGTACGCACCGACGGCAGGTCGTCGCGACCGGCGGTCAATGCGGCGAGCGTCGCCTGCACGTTGTTGTCGTACACGGCTTCTTCGTCGTCGGCGTCGGGATTGACCCACACCGCGGCGATCAGCACGAGCTCGTCGGCATCGTCGGCGCGCAGGACGCCCTTGCGATGCGCGTTCATCACACCACCGGCCACGCCGGCCTGGGCCGCGCCCCAGGTGAAGCGCGCATGGCGATCGTTCGCGGCGTCGACCGTCGCCTTGTTCACGAACAAGGTCATCGGCTTCACAGGAATGTTGGGGGCGGCGACGACCACGAACGCGGCGTGGCCGGCGCGCGGCGTCGCCAGCGCCGTCGCCCACGCGACACCGACCGGGCCGCGTTTCGAACCGAGCACAGTGTTGACATGGGCCGCGTTCGCTCCGTCGCCCGCGAATCCCTCTCCGACGGAGAACGTCTCGGGCGCGCTCACGCGACGCGGCCGTACCGCACGGCCTTGAGCAACTCGCTGCTCATGGTGCCGGGCTTCGTGTCGTACCCGAAGAGCGCAACCAGCCTGGGCGTTGTGCCGGTGATCGGCGACACACGGTGCATCGAGTGGCGGCCCGCGAAGATCAACAGGCTTCCGGGGGTCATGGGGAGAACGGTGAGCAAGTCGCGCTCGCCGCCGAGCACGCGCCCGACGTCGTCGTAGTGCTCGTCGGTTGCGCTCCGGATGAACGGGGCGACCTCGAAGTCGCCGCCGGCGTCGGCATCCTGTAGAGCGAGCGACACGACGAAGTCGGTCTGGTCGAAGTGCCATTGCAGCTCGTCGCCGTCGCCCATGACCGCGAGGTTGAGGGCGCCGAGCGGGTCGGCGTAGGGATAGATCGTCTCGAGCTCCAGGACCGCCGCAACGAATGCGCGTAGCTCGTCCCACTCGTAGAGACGACGGATCGGAGAGTCGGCCGGGAAGAGGTCGTAGGCGACCGCGCCGACGCCGTAGTTGCCGAGCCACTGCTGTGGGTGGTCGGCGGGAAACGACTCGTCCGGGAATCCGAGATACACCGTGCCGAGGCCGCCGCTGCGATGAGCCTGCGGCGCGAGGCGGCACGCGTCCTCGACGAAGGACGGGAGGGCCGCGGGACGCAGGAAACCCGGCAGCTCGCACGCGCCGGCCGCGCGCATCTGCTTCCGGTTCTGCTCGACCGACGACCAATCGAGATCGACGAAGGCATGCAGATCGCGGCCGTGCACGGCCCGAGTGTACGCGCCCGGTCGGCCGGTAGGCTGGGGCGGTGAGCGACCTCCCCTTTGCCGCGTTCGACGCCGACAACCACTACTACGAGGCGCTCGACGCGTTCACCCGCTACGTCGAGCCGAAGATGCAGCCCCGCTGCGTCGAGTGGTGCGAGGTCAACGGTCGTAAGTACCACGTCGTCGGTGGACGGGTCAGCCACGCGGTGGTGAACCCCACGTTCGACCCCGTCGCGAAGGCGGGCGCGATGCACGACTACTTCCGCGGCAACCCGAACAAGCTGCAGCCGTACGAGTTCCTCCGCGAGCGTGAGCCGATCCCGGCCGAGTACCGCGACCGCGACGCGCGCATCGCGAAGCTGGACGAATTCGGGTTGGAGGCCGTCTGGCTGTTCCCGACCCTCGGCATCCTCTACGAGGAGCTGATCAAGCACGACATCGAAGCCGTGACCACCCTGTTCACCGGGTTCAACCGCTGGCTCGACGACGACTGGGGACTCGCGTACCAGGGGCGCATCTTCGCCGCGCCGTACCTCACCCTCGCCGATCTCGACTGGGCGATCCGCGAGCTCGACTGGGCGCTCGACCACGGCGCCCGGCAGATCGTGATGCGCCCGGCTGCGCCGCACACCGCTTCGGGTCAGGTGCCTGTGAGCGACCCGCGCAACGATCCGTTCTGGGCTCGGGTGAACGAGGCCGGCATCACTGTGGTGGCGCACGCAGGCGACAGTGGCTATTCGAGCAACGGGTACGCGGTCGACGGCTTCGCGGCCGGGTTCAGCGGCGGCGGACGGTGGGCACCGTCGGTCAAGGCTTTCCACATCGAGCGCGCCGCGTACGATTTCTTGATCACGCTCGTGTTCGACAAACTCTTCGAGCGCTTCCCGAACGTGCGTGTCGCGTCGGTCGAAAACGGCGCAGAGTTCCTCGGCGACCTGTTCCACAAGCTGCGCTCTACCGAGCACAAGATGCCGGGGTACTTCGCCGACGACCCCGGCGAGTCGTTCCGCCGCAACGTATGGATCAACCCGTTCTGGGAGGACGACGTCAACGTCGTCGTCGAGCACATGGGTGCGGAGCGCGTGATCTTCGGTTCCGACTGGCCGCACATCGAAGGCATGCCCCGCCCGCTCGACTACGCGGTCGAGGTAAAGCAGTTCGACGACGCGAGCCGGCTGCGCATCATGCGCGACAACGCGCGCGAGCTGACCACCCGCATGCCCGCCTGACCGGCGTCACGGAATCAGCACGACGCGACCCACGGCCTGACGACTCTCGATATAGGCATGGGCGGCGGCGGCGTCGCTCAACGGGAACAACCGATCGACGAGAACTTCGAGCCGGCCGGCGGCGACGTCGTCGACGAGGCCGGCGATCATCGCGTAGGTCCGTGGATTCAGGATCTCCGCGCCGAGGAACACGCCCGTGATCGACTGGTTGTTCATCCCGAGCACGGCGATGTCGAACGGCTGCGGGTCGCGGCCCGCGCTGCCCACGGTGATCGCGCGTCCGCGGTACGCCAGACATTGCACGCTTCCAGCGAGCACGCGTCCGCCAACGGAATCGACCGCGAGATCGACGCCGCGACCACCGGTGAGGCCGCGGACAACGTCGACCCAGCCCGATTGGGAGTAGTCGACCGCGTGATCCAGACCGAGCGGCTTCAGCGGTTCGAGACGGTCGAGACGCGACGCCGTGGCGATCACGGTCGCACCCGCGCGCTTCGCAAGCTGGATGGCAGCGACGCCGACCCCGCCTGCGCCCGCTTGAACCAGCACCGTCTCCCCCGCCTGGAGGTGTCCGAACTCGAAGAGACAGTCGTGCGCGGTGCCGAACGCAACGGGGACACACGCGCACTTCACCAGATCGGCGCCTTCCGGTATCTGCCAGGTGATGACGGACGGCGCCGCGATCATCGCCGCGTGCGAGCCCCACAAGCCCGTCGCGACGACGCGCTGGCCGACGAACCGGTCGGTGACACCCTCACCGACCTCGATGATGGTCCCCGCGCACTGGTACCCGACGATGTGCGGGGTCGTCGCCATCTCGCCGCCCGCGCGATTCAGCGTGTCGCCGCCCTCGATGCTGATCGCCCCGATCTCGATCAGGACGCTCCCGGGGCTCGCGACCGGATCGGGGACGTCTTCGTAGCGCAACACTTCCGGCGCGCCCGTCTCGTAGTACACGGCTGCTTTCATGGCTCCCTCACACTTCTCTCAAAGCGTCGCGAAATATTCGTCGGCGACGCGGGCGCGCTGCCACACCTGCGCGCCGAGCATCAGATCGTCGACCTTGGCTCGGCGTAGATAGAGGTGCGCGTCGTTGTCCCACGTATAACCGACGCCGCCGTGGATTTGGATGCATTCCGCGGTGACGGCGTTCGCCGCCGTGCCGGCCTGTGTCTTCGCCATCGCGGCCGCGATGTCGCGGTCGGGTGCACCGACCTCGGCGGCCCATGCCGCGTAGTGCACTGCGACGCGCGCGATCTCGATGTCCCGCAACATGTCGACGGCTTTGTGCCTGGTCACCTGGAACTTCGACAACGGCTTGCCGAACACCTCGCGCGCCTGCGCGTAGTCGAGCGCCAGCGCGCTCGAGGCTTCCGCGACACCGATGAGCTCGGCCGCGAGCAACACAGCGCCGTCATCGGCGACGCGGCGCCACAACGCGGAGTGGTCCCCGGGCGGACCGACACGCGCCGCCGGCGTCGCGCGGAACTCGAGCCGTGCGAACTTGCGGGTGACGTCGAGCGAGGCGACCGGACGCGCGAGCTCACGCGCATTCTCGACGAGGAATGTCTCCAAGCCGTCGCGCGTTCGCGCGGGAACGAGGATCCAGTCGGCCGAGCATCCGTCCATGACGAACGGCTTCACCCCTTCGAGACGAAAGCGTGAGCCACGACCGGTCGCGCGCACCCGGATCCGTTCGATGGGGTCACCGTGGCCCGCTTCTTCCAGCGCGGCGCTCCCCCGCTCTCCGCCCGATGCCAGCGCCGCGGCCCGCGCATCCAGGCCGAGCGCGTTCGCGGCGCGCGTCGCGACGAGCGCCGACGAGAAGAACGGACCCGGGAACAGCGCGCGCCCCATCTCCTCTTGCACCACGACTGCGTCGATGAGACCCAGACCCGACCCGCCGAGCGACTCGGGTACGAGCAATCCCGTCCACCCGAGATCGACGATGCGCCGCCACAAGTCGTCCGTGACGCCGACGTCGTCGTGCTCGGCCATCCGTCGCACGTACGCGCTCGGGGCCTCTGCCGCGAGGAATGCCTGCACCGATTCACGCAGCGAGTCCTGCTCGGGCGAGAAGGTGAAGTCCACCAACGCACGGTAGTTCCGGGCCGACGGTAGTGTCAGCCGCGCGCGTCCCGCCGGGGCGCATCGGGGCCGCGGTGGCGCGCGGCGCGACGAGGGAGCCGAAACGTTGGACTTCTCGTGGTCGCCCGACGACCTCGCATTCAAGGAGGAGCTCGAGGCGTTCCTCGAAAGGGAGTTGCCGCCGTTCGTCGAGCGGTGGTCTGGCGATGACGAGGTCGACGCCTCCCGCGGCGTGATGGGCGTCATGGACAAGCGCAAGGCCTGGCAACACAAGCTGAACGAGGGACGCTGGGCGGCCGTCCTCTGGCCCGAGGAATGGGGCGGGCGCGCCGCCACCACCGCACAACAGGTCGCGTATACACAGGTGATGGCCAAGTGGCGCACCCCCGGCATCTTCAACGCGAACGGCATCGTCCAGATCGGCCCGTCGATCATCGCCTGGGGGACCGACGAGCAGAAGGCGCGCTGGCTGCCCGGCATCCTCGACGCGACCGAACATTGGTGCCAAGGGTTCTCGGAGCCGCAGGCCGGCTCCGATCTCGCGAACCTGCGCACGACCGCGATTCGATCCGGCGACGGCTCGCACTACGTCCTCAACGGCCAAAAGACGTGGATCAGCTCCGCGCAGATCGCGAAGTGGGGCTTGTTCCTTCTCCGCACCGACCCGGCGGCGATCGCTCGCGGCGCCAAACACGAAGGCATCACCACATTCGTCGTCGACATGGAATTGCCGGGCATCGACGTGCGCCCGATCCGTGAGATCACCGGTGACTCGCTGTTCTGCGATGTCTTCTTCACCGACGTGAAGGTGCCCGTCGGCGATCGCCTCGGCGACGAGGGGAACGGCTGGCTCGTCTCGATGGGCGCGCTCGGGCAGGAACGGGTCGGCAGTGCCGGGCAGGCGATCTCGATGGCGCAGGACCTGCGCGTGCTTCTGCAGACGGCGCGGGTCGAGAATCCCGACGCGCTACGGGATCCCGCGATCCGAGGTCGGGTCGCGAACCTGCACATCCAGATCGAGGCGACCCGTCTGTTGATCGCGCGCGCGCTCTCGAAGGTGCTGAAGGGCGAGAAGGGGTGGCCCGAGGTCCCGCTCGCCAAGCTGCAGTGGGGATACATCTCTCTCTGGCTGGCCGAGCTCGCACTCGACGTGCTCGGCCCGACGGGAACGCTGCTGAAAGGCGCACCCGGCGCGATCGACGGTGGCATGTGGGCGCGCAACTATGTGTGGCAGCGCTACACGACGATCGGCGCGGGACCGACCGAAGTGCAGAAGAACATCATCGCCGACCGCGCGCTGAAGCTCGAACGCTGAACGAACCGGTCTTCTGCGCCCGGACGGCCAACCCCTGTTGCGTGTCGGCCGCCGACGCGCGCTCAGCTCGCTACGAAACGCGAGGCGGCGAACGGCATGAGGTCGACCGACGGATCTCGGCCGCACACCATGTCGGCGACGAGCGCGCCCGACACCGGACCGAGGAGCAACCCGTTCGCGCCGTGGCCGGTGCAGACGTACACATCGGGCTCATTGGCCGCCGGCGTGCCCGGTATCCGACCGATGATGGGCATGTCGTCGGCGCTGACCGGGCGCAATCCGACCCGGATCTCCCGCAGCGTCGCGGTCGCAAGGCCCGGAAGCACGCGTAGGGTCTCGCGTAACACCTCGTGGACCCCGCCCGCGGTCACGTCAGCCGCGAATCCGGCCTCTTCAACGGTGGCGCCGACCGCGACGCGCGCGTCGGCCCACGGAACGAGGTAGTAGCCGAACACGGGCTGCACGATGGGCCACGCGCCGGTGTCGTGATCGGCGACACCGAGATGGATGATCTGCCCGCGCACCGGCTCGACCGGCAGCGAGACGCCGAGCTGATCCCCGATCCGCTTCGTCCACGCACCGCCCGCGATCACGACAGCGGCCGCCGGGAGCGCACGTACGTCGTCGATCGACTCCTCGCGTACTTCGAGTCCGTACTCGCCGACCGCGGCGCGGCGCAGCGCGGCACAGATGAGCCGGCCGTCGACACGCGCCGCCTCGGGATGATGCAGAGCACGCTTTACGTGTCCGAGCACCGGAACCATCGACCGCGCTTCGTCCGCGCTGACCTCGACTGCGCCCGGAGCACGCGCGGCCACCCACTCCCACGCAGGGATGTCGGTGTCGCGCGTCGCCAGTTGGAGAATGCCGCACCGGTGCCAACCCGTGTCGCCGTCGAGGCGCGGGATCAGCGCGTCGTAGTGACGGCCCGCGGCGCGCACCAGGTCGACCCAGCCCGCGTCGTCGCGCTTGCTCGTTTCGGGCGAGAGGATGCCGGCGCCGGCGTCGGTGGCCCGGCCCCGGTCGGACCGGTCGTACAGGACAGTGCGCAAACCCCGCGCACCGAGCTCGAACGCGGTAGCGGTACCCACGAGCCCGCCCCCCACGACCGCCGCGTCGTATTGCGCCATCGGCGCATTCTTCCCGAGTACGTCCGGGACGGGCTTCCCGAGTACGTCCGGGACGGGCTTCCTACGTCCGGGACGGGCTTCCCGAGTACGTCCGGGACGGGCGCCGGAGGAATATCGTAAGTAACTACTTGCGTTATTCGCTCGGGCGGCGCAAGATGACGGCGAACGAGGAGGGACACCATGCCCGTAGCAATCATCACAGGCGCATCCCGCGGTCTCGGCCGGGCGCTCGCCCGCTCCCTCGCCGCCGACGGCTGGGACCTGGTCGTGGATGCGCGTGACGCGGGCGCGCTCACGGCCGCGGTGTCGGGCATCACCGGCACCGGCTCGATCCGGGCGATCCCCGGCGACGTCGCCGACGCGAGCCACCGGACCGACCTCGTGGCCGGTGCGGTCGGGCTCGGCGGCATCGACTTGGTCGTGAACAACGCGAGCGTGCTCGGCCCCTCACCGCAGCCGAGGCTCGCCGAGTACCCACTCGACGTGCTCGCGCACGTCTACGCGGTGAACGTGCTCGCGCCCGTCGCGCTGGCGCAACTCGCACTCCCGCGCCTACGCGAGTGTCTCGGGACCATCGTCGACATCACCTCGGATGCCGCCGTCGAACCGTACGAGGGCTGGGGCGGCTACGGCTCGTCGAAGGCGGCACTGGAACAGCTCGGCAACGTCCTCGCCGCCGAGGAACCGAAGGTTCACGTGTACACCTTCGATCCCGGCGACATGCGAACGCAGATGCACCAGGAGGCGTTCCCCGGCGAGGACATCTCCGATCGACCCGAACCCGAGACGGTGGTCCCGAACCTGCGCCGCCTGCTCTTCGACAAGCCCGAGAGCGGTCGCTACCGCGCCGCCGACTTCGCGCTGGCGACGTCATGACGGCCGTCGCAGTGCGGGAGGCAACCGAGCCGCCCGAAGCGAGGGGTATCACCCGCGACGCGGTGCGCATGATGGTCGCTCATCGATCCGATCTGCACATCGTGCACGCGCACGCCCACGACCTTCCGAAATTCCTCGACGAAGGTGACCTGATCGTCGTCAACACGTCGGGCACACTCGCGGCCGCGCTCGACGCCCTCGGAGAAGACGGCACACCACTCGTCATCCACCTCTCGCAGCGCCTGCCGGCCGGCCTCTGGCTCGTCGAGTTGCGGCAGCCGAACGGGCGCGCGACCGAACCGTGGTTCGAAGGGCCACCCGGCCGGACGCTGCGCCTCGTCGGCGGCGGGTACGTGCGCCTGACGACGCGCTTCGAGTCGTCGCGGCGTCTGTGGGTCGCGACGCTCGACCTCCCCGACCCGCTGCTCACCTTTCTCGCGGTGCACGGTCGCCCGATCCGGTACGGCTACGTCACCCGCGACTGGCCACTCGACATCTACCAGAACGTGTACGCCCGCGAGCCGGGAAGCGCCGAAATGCCGAGCGCGGGCCGGCCGTTCACACCCGAGCTCGTCACCCGGCTCGTCGCCAAGGGTGTCGGCGTTTCGCCACTCGTCCTGCACACGGGCGTGTCGTCGCTCGAGGCGAACGAGCATCCGTATCCCGAGTGGTACCGAGTGTCTCCGTCGACCGCGGCGCGGATCAACGAGACGCGCGCGAACGGCGGGCGCGTCGTCGCGATCGGCACCACCGTCGTGCGCGCGCTGGAATCGGTGGTCGACGGGCGGCGGGTATTGCACCCCGGCGAAGGCTGGACCGAAGTGGTCGTCACCCCCGAGCGCGGCGCGAGCGCAGTCGACGGTCTGCTCACCGGCTGGCACGAACCGGAAGCGTCCCATCTGCAGATGCTGGAGGCGATCGGCGGGCGCGAGGTTCTCGACGTGTCGTACGCCGCGGCCTCGGCCGAGGGATACCTCTGGCACGAGTTCGGCGACGTCCACCTCATCATCGACTAACCGACTCGCGAGACGGACCGACTCGCGAGACTGTCCGAGTTGCGAGACTGTCCGCTCGCGCGGCTGAAGGATCGGCGGGAGCGACGCGCGGGCTCAGAACCCGCTCGGGATGATGGCATCGATGAGGAACGGCCCGCGCTGCGCCAGGGCGCGTTCCAGGGCGGAGCAGAGCTCCTCGGCCGTCTCGGCCCGGGCGGCCTCCACTCCCATCCCGCGCGCGAGAGCGACGAAATCGAGTGGCGGCCGCGAGAGGTCGAACTGGTCGGCCGCATTTCCGTCGGTTCGGGCCCCGACACGCGACAGCTCCAGATTGAGGATCGCGTAGGCCCGGTTGTCGAAGATGATCGTCGTGACGTCGAGGCTCTCGCGCGCCTGCGTCCAGAGCGACTGGAGCGTGTACATCGCGCTGCCGTCGGCCTCCAGGCTGAGCACCTTGCGGTCGGGGCATGCGACCGCGGCGCCGGTCGCGACCGGCATACCTTGACCGATCGCGCCGCCCGTCAGCGTGAGCCAGTCGTGGCGGGGCGCGCCGGCGGTCGCACCCGACACGAACAGGCCGCCGGTCTGAGCCTCGTCGCTCACGATCGCACCTTCGGGAAGGAGCGCGCCGACGGCCTGCGCAAGTGTTCGGGCGGTGAGCTCACCGGCCGGGCGGTCGGGGCGTTCGGCCCGCGCACGCGCGGGCAGCTCGCGGGTGGCACCGAGCGCGTCGGCGAGCGCAGCCAGCGCGTCGGGAGCCGCCGCGCCTTCGGGCACGAGCGTATGGAGCTGGCACCCGTCGGGCGCGAGCCGGCTCGGGAGGTTCGGGTACGCAAAGAACGAGACCGGGTCTTTCGCGTCGACCAACACGAGATGGCGCAGATTCTCCATCTGCGCCGCCGCGAACTCGGCGAGATACGCCAGTCGCTCGACGGCCGGCATTCCCGCCCCCCGCTCGAGTCGGGCCGGGAACGTCTCGCACAGCAGTCGGGCACCCGTCGCCGCGGCGATGCGCGACGCCGCGAGCAACCCGGGCTCGCAGAGGGCTCCGCCGCCGAGCAGGAGTGCCGCCGGCTCCCCGCTGCGCAGCGCCTTGCGTACGAGGTCGATCTCGTCCGCGGTGGCGTTCGCGACAACTGGCGCCGGAGGACAGGTTCCGACGTCGGCACCCTCGAGCCACGATGCATCGGCCGGCAGGATCAGCGTCGCGACGCCGCCGCGCCGCGCTTCGGCGATCGCCGCGGCCGTGTCGGCGCCGACCGTCTCCGGCCCGGTCGCCTCCCTCACCCACCGAGAGACATTACGCGCGACGCCGACGATGTCGGACGCGAGCGGCGCGTCGAGCGGTTGGTGATAGGTCGCGTGATCGCCGACGATATTGACGATCGGCGTGCGCGCGCGCCGAGCGTTGTGCAGGTTCGCCAGGCCGTTTCCCAGCCCGGGCCCGAGATGCAGGAGCGTCGCGGCCGGACGCCCGGCCATGCGCCCGTAACCGTCGGCCCCTCCGGTCGCGACGCCTTCGAAGAGCGCGAGCACCGGCCGCATCGCCGGGACGTCGTCGAGCGCGGCGACGAAATGCATCTCGGACGTGCCCGGATTCGTGAAGCACGTGTCGACACCGTTGGCGACCAGCGTGCGGAGTACCGCGTGCGCACCGTTCATGTCGTTCCCCGTTGCCTAGTCGAACAACGTCCCCGGATTGAGAATGCCGTTCGGGTCGAACGCCGCCTTGATCCGCCGCATCAACGCGATCTTGTTGGGGTCTTCCAGCTCGAGAAAGTACTGCTTCTTTTCTTTGCCGATCCCGTGCTCGGCCGAGATGGCACCGCCCATGCCCACGCCGGCCGAGATGATCGCGTGCATGACCCGGTGCCGCACGACGTCATCGGGTTGGAACACCGACAAGTGGATGTTCCCGTCACCCGCATGACCGGCCGCGCTGACGAACGACGCGTTCTCGGCTGCGATGGCGTTGACCGTCTTCAGGTACTGCGGGACGGACGCCCGCGGCACGACGACATCGACAATGTCGTTCGCGCCGAGTGCCTTCACCACCCAGAAGGCCTTCTCGCGCGCCTCGAGCAGCAGCGCGCCCGAATGCGGCGGCAGAACGAACACGTCGATCGCGCCGAGATCGACGACTTGTGCGGCCAGGATCGCAACGTCCTCATCCAGCCGGGCCTCGGTGTGCTGTTCGAGCGCGACGATGAGGTACGCGCCGGCGGCGGCCTGCACCTCGGCTGAGATCCCGAGGTCGAGACCGACGTTCGCGGCCAGCGTTGCGAGCCCGCCGCCGTCGACGTACTCGAGCACGAGCGGGTTCACCCCACTGCGCACGATGCGCGGCACGGCGGACGCGACGGCATCCACGGACACGAACGGCACGAGAAGCGTGGCTCCGTGCGCGGGTCGCGGGTAGATCTTGAGCACTGCTTCGGTGACGACCGCGAGAGTCCCCTCGGAGCCGATGATCAACTGTGTGAGGTCATAGCCCGTCGTCGCCTTCACGAACTTGCCGCCGGTGCGGATGACGTCGCCGTTCGCGAGAACGCCGACGAGCCCGAGCACCTGGTGCCGGGTGACGCCGTACTTGACCGCGCGCATCCCGCCCGCATTCGTCGCGACGTTGCCGCCGAGCGAAGCGCTGTACTCTCCGGGGTACACCGGGTAGACGAGGCCGAGCGGCGCGAGCTCCGCGTCGAGCTGGTCGAGACTCACCCCCGGCTCTACCACCGCGACGTGATTCTCGGTATCGATCTCGACGATGGAATTCATCCGTTCGAGCGCGAGCACGATCCCGTCGGCGCGAGGCGTGCACCCGCCCGACAATCCCGTGCCCGCCCCGCGCGCGGTGACGGGGACCCGCAGCTCGTCACAGATGCGCAGGATCGCGACGACATCGGCGCTCGACCCCGGCCGGACGACCGCGAGCGGACGCACCGGGGTGGCGGTGAGCGCCTCATCGTGCGTGTAATCGTCGCGGATCGCGTCGCCGAGATCGACGTGTTGCGGCGCAAGCACGTCCAAGAGACGGGCTTCGAGGTCTGCCATGCGGCTTGTGTAGGCGGATCGGGATCACCGGTCAACCCCCCGCCCCACCTGGTGCATCGGCTACACACGCACGGGGGACGGCGCACGTCCTAGGATCCTCAACTTCGGATACCCGGTGGAAGGTGGAAGCCCCATGTACCCGATGATCGCTTGGATCAGTTGATGAGCGGGGATACTCTCGACATGCCCGACGCGACTGCCGATCCCGTCGTCGACTCGCTCCTGCGAGCGAGCCGCGCGCTCGTCTCGATCACCGCAAGATCATTGTCGTCGGTGAACGAGGACGTGACGATCCCGCAATTCAGATCGCTCGTCGTGCTCGCCACGTCCGGGCCGCAGACCGTCAGTGCACTCGCGGATCGCCTCGCCGTTCACGCGTCGACGATGACCCGCATGTGCAACCGACTGGTGAGTCGCGGGCTCGTCATACGCGCCCCGTCCGCGGTCGATCGCCGCGAGGTGGTGATTGCACTGACCACGATGGGTACAACTGTCGTCGAGAACGTCATGGCGGCGCGGCGGCGCGAGCTCGACGAGGTCGTACGGCGAATGGGCGAGCACGACCGGGCCGCGGTCGTCGTGGCGCTCGACAAGTTCGCGCAGGCTGCCGGCGAGGATGCGAGTCCGACCGAATCTCAATTCCTCGCGACGGAGGCGGTGCATCAGACTCTGGAGGAATGATGAAGCCTTATGAGCTCCCCCCGCTCGACTACGACTACGGCGCGCTCGAGCCGCACTATTCGGCGCATGTCCTCGAGTTGCACCACGACAAGCATCACAAGGCGTACGTCGACGGTGTCAACGGCACGCTCGAGAAGCTCGCAGCCGCGCGAGAAGGCGACGACCTGAGCGCGATCGTCGGTCTCGAGAAGACTCTCGCCTTCAACCTCTCCGGCCACGTCCTGCACACCCTCTTCTGGAAGAACCTCTCACCCGACAGCGGAGATCGTCCCGACGGTGAGCTCGCCGCCGCGATCGACGAACACTTCGGCTCCTTCGACGCCTTCAAGAAGCAGCTGACCCAGTCGGCCGGCACCGTGCAGGGCTCGGGCTGGGGCGCGCTTTCGTGGGAGCCGCTCGGCGAACGGCTCTTCATCGAGCAGATCTACGACCACCAGGGAAATACCGGTCAGGGCGGTGTTCCGTTGCTCGTGATCGACGCATGGGAGCACGCGTACTACCTGCAGTACGAGAACCGGCGGGCCGAGTACGTCCAGGCGATCTGGAACGTGCTCGACTGGCGTGACGTGGCCGAGCGCTTCGAGCGCGCGCTGCGGATGGCACTCGTCAAGCCCTGAGCGGCCGCTCCCGAACGTCAGGCCACGAGCTCGGCCATCGTCCGCAACGTCTCGAGGTCGCCGTTCAGGATGATCGTCGTGACCGGGCTGTCGTTCCACGCCTGCAACCGGTCGCGTATACGCGCCTTGGAGCCGACGAGCGAGATCTCGTCCGCGAACTGCGTCGGGACGAGCGGGATCGCTTCGTCCCGGCGTCCGGCGAAGAAGAGGTCCTGGATCTTGTGCGCCTCGGCTTCGAAGCCCATGCGGCTCATCAATTCCATATGGAAGTTGCGGTCGCGGGCGCCCATGCCGCCGATGTAGAACGCGAGCGCGGCCTTCGTCGGCACGAGCGCTTCTTCGATGTCGTCGACGATGCGGCATCCCATGACGTTGACGCACACCTCGAATCCCGGTTTCGCAGCCGCGGCCGAAAGCGAGTCGGTGTACACGTCCTGGCGGAACGGTGAGTAGTAGAGCGGCATCCAGCCGTCGGCGATCTCCGCCGCGAGCTCGATGTTCTTCGGTCCTTCGGCCCCGAGCAAGATGGGCAGGTCGGGTCGTAGCGGGTGCGTGATCGAACGGAGCGGCTTGCCGAGACCCCACGCGCCCGGGCCGTCGTAGGGCAACTGGTAGTGCTCGCCGTGGAACTCGACCGGCTCTTCGCGGCGCAGGATGCGCCGCACGATCTCCACATATTCGCGTGTACGCGCGAGCGGCTTGCCGAACGGCTGGCCGTACCACCCCTCGACGACCTGCGGGCCCGACACCCCGAGGCCCAGGGTGAAGCGACCGTTCGAGAGGTGGTCGAGGGTAAGCGCGTGCATCGCGCACGATGCCGGAGTGCGCGCCGAGATCTGGACGATGCCGGTGCACAGGCGGATCCGCGAGGTGTGCGCGCCGATCCAGGCTGCGGGGGTGAAGGCGTCGGAACCCCACGCCTCGGCCGTCCAGACCGAGTCGTACTCCAGGCGCTCGGCCTCTTGTGCGAGCGCGATCGAGAAGGGATTCGGTTGGGCGCCCCAGTAGCCGAGCTGAAGTCCGAGTTTCATGCCGACGGTCTATCGCGGGCGGGCAGGGGCTCTCGATCTCGCAAAGCGGCCGGCCCGGTCTCGAGAAGGGTCGTGGCGCCCGCGCAGTTGGCAGACTCGCGCCATGACCACTCACTTCGAAGGTGTGATCGGCCCCGACTGGCGGACCTCGACGCCCTGGTGGCCGCCCGACCCGGAACCGCCCGCGGGCGCTCCCAATGTCTTGCTCCTCGTGCTCGACGACGTGGGATTCGCGCAGCTCGGTTGTTACGGCTCCGACATCGCGACGCCGGCGTTCGACCAACTCGCGCGCCAAGGCGTGCGGCTCACCAACTTCCACACGACCGCGTTGTGCTCGCCGACGCGTTCGTGCCTGTTGACCGGACGCAATCATCACCGCAACGGGATGGGCCGCGTTGCCGACCTCGCGGTGGGCTATCCGGGCTACTGGGGCCGGATACCCCGCGCGAACGGCTTCTTGTCGGAGATTCTCCGCGCCCACGGCTACGCGACCTACGCCGTCGGCAAGTGGCACCTCACTCCGGACGACGAGACGCACATGGCGTCGTCGCGCGCGAGTTGGCCGCTCGCGCGCGGTTTCGACCGCTGGTACGGCTTCCACGGCGGTGAGACGCACCAATTCGTACCGTCGCTCTATCACGACAATCACTCGGTGTTCCCGCCCGCCCGACCGGAGGACGGGTACCACCTCAGCGCCGATCTCGCCGACCGTGCCATCTCCTTCGTCGGCGACCTGCGCGCGGTCGACGCGGACCGCCCGTTCTTCTGCTACTTCGCGACGGGTGCGTGCCACTCGCCGCACCACGCACCCAAGGAGTGGATCGATCGTTACCGCGGCCAGTTCGATACCGGGTGGGACACGTGGCGCGACGCGACCTTCGCCCGCCAGATCGCCGCGGGAGTTCTCCCCGCGCACACGAAGCTGTCGCCCCGGCCGAAGTGGGTCCCCGAGTGGGACTCCCTGAAGGCCGAGGACCGCGCCGTCGCAGCGCGCTTCATGGAGTGTTTCGCCGCGTACCTCTCGTACACCGACGCGCAGATCGCTCGCCTGCTCGCGTTCCTGGATCAGACGGGGGACCTCGACAACACAGTGGTCGTCGCAGTGTCCGACAACGGCGCCAGCGCGGAAGGCGGCCCGAAGGGTTCCATCAACGACGGTCGCCTCATGAACGGCGCGCCGGCCGGACGCCGCGAGCTGCGGGCGCGCATCGACGAGATCGGCGGACCGACCGCGCACAACAACTACCCGTGGGGTTGGACGATGGCCGGCAATACCCCGTTCAAGCGCTGGAAGCGCGAGGTCCACGAAGGCGGCGTCGCCGATCCGTGCATCGTCTCGGTGCCGGGCATGACCGGACGCGGCGGCGTGCGGCGCCAGTTCGCGCACGCGATCGACGTCATGCCGACGGTGCTCGACCTCGTCGGCATCGAGCTGCCGGCCGAGCTCGACGGGATCTCCCAGTCGCGAGTCGACGGGGCGAGCTTCGCCTCGATTCTCGAGCACGACGACGCGCCCGGGACCCGTTCGACGCAGCATTTCGAGATGCTGGGCTCACGCGGCATCTATCACGCGGGCTGGAAGGCGGTGACGTTTCACCCACTGGGAGCGATGTACGACGACGGTCTCGACCCCGACGCGCCGTTCGACGACGACGTGTGGGAGCTGTACGACGTCACCGCCGATCCGTCCGAGACCAACGACCTCGCCCGAGCAGAGCCTGACCGACTCGCGGCGATGGTTGAGCTCTGGTGGGACGAAGCCGCGCGCAACGACGTGCTCCCGCTCGACAACCGGCCGTTGTTCGCGATCTTGAACCCGCGGCCCACCTCGCGCCAGGAGCGCAATACCTACACGTACTTCCCGAACGGTTCGCCGGTTCCGGAATCGGTCGCGGTGAACGTCCGCAATCGCTCGCACACCATCACCGCCGAGATCAGCGTGGGCGACGGTGTCGTGCCGGAGGGAACGCTCCTCGCACTCGGCTCGGTCCTCGGCGGATTCACCCTGCACCTCGTCGGCGGCCGCCCGCGCTACGTCCACAACCTGTACGGCACCACCCGTGATGTCGTCGTCGGTGATGCGCTCGTGGGGACGGGCGACCACACCGTCGCGTTCGTGTACACGAAGACCGCCGAGTTCACCGGCCGCGGCGAGCTGTTGGTCGACGGCCGGGCGGTCGGCGCGGTCGATATCCCCCACTTCACGCCGATGACCTTCTCGTACACGGGGGGCGGGTTGACCTGCGGCTACGAGGTCGGGCCGGCGATCGGTGACGGCTACGCGGCACCGTTCCGCGCGAACGTCGACATCCGGCGGGTCGTGGTGGACGTGTCCGGCACTCCGCACCGCGACGCGGCGTCCGAGTACGAGGCGATCATGTCAGAGCAGTGAGCATCGCGCTCGAGGCGCCGGCGCGCGCTACTCATGCCGGTGGCGGCGCTGCCAGAGGCGATCCACGGCGACGCCCAGGCCGAACGTCACGACCAGCACGTAGATCAAGTGCGTCTCGTGATCCCCGAAGACGAAGCCGACCTTCACGTTCCGGGTGTTGTCGACCACGAACGCGATCAGCAACGCGACGAGGATCACCGCGATGACGAGGCGCCTCGTCTCCTTGGAGTCGCTCCCCTCCGGCCGTTGAGGCGATGCGTCGTCAGTCACGGCCGACTCCGTTGCGCGCGGTGATGTAGCCGTCGATCACGCGGTGCATGTGCAGGATGTTCCCCTCCTGGCGCGGGTTCAGGCGCGCGCCGGTCCAGCCGGCCGAACGCATTCCGGCCTGCACGTTGGCGAGATTCTCGTAATCCTGCTCGGTGATCTCGCCCCAGTTGCGATCCCGCCAGTTCTCGAAGAACTTCGTCTGCACGCAACGGCCGTCGTTCGCTTCGGCCGCTTCGGGCGTTTCCGGCGCGCGCCACTCGAGCACCCAGGTGTCCTTGATCGAGCGGTTCGGGTCGCGACCGTACGGGCGCACCCGGAACAAGATGGCACTGCCCGGGTAAATCGGACCGACGACGTTCGGGAACCAGAACACGTCGTCGGCGCTCGTCATCAGGTCGGAGCTCAGACCGGAGACGTCAAAACCCCGCGCCTCGAGCAGTTGCATGCGCCGGGCCTGGTAGGCCTCCAGCAAGGTGGATCCGGAGGGCGGTCCGGCGGCGCGCAACTCCTCGATCGCCGCCCGCTCCTCGCCGAGGAATGCACCGCCGAGTCCGGCGACGAGGTTCGCCAGGATCTCGCCTTCGTCGTACTCGCCCGGCGACAGATGCAGCCGCGGGCTCGGCCGGAGTCGGCGACGAGCACCGGGGAGCCGCCCGTAGTGCGCGTGCCGACCGATCGTCTCGTACTCGATGCTGACGTCGTCGGTCCACGGCAGGATCTGCGTGTGCAGCCCTTGCACGTGGTAGCCCTCGTTGAACGCGTCGACGACCGCCTTCCAGTTGGCGTCGATGACGGTGCTGAGCGACGCGCGCAGCCGCATCTGCTCGAGGTGGTAGGGACCGAGCAACGCGGGGATCGGATCCAGGAATTCGAGCAACGGCTCGGCCTGCGGATCGAGGTTGACGAAGACGAACCCGCCCCAGGTGTCGACGCGCACCGCGACGAGTCGGAGGTCGTCCGGGAGCCCGTCGAATTCATCGCGGTCGGGCACGTCGATCACGCGCCCGTCGAGGCCGTAACACCAGCCGTGGTAAGGGCAACGGAGCGCGGCTTCGGCCAGGGAGCCCGAACCCTCGACGAGCCGGCGGCCGCGGTGGAGGCACGCGTTGTAGAAGGCATGCAACTCCCCACCCGCGGCTCGCACGACGAATACGGTTTCGTCGCCGATCGTGTATTCGAGGAAATCGCCGGGTCGGCCGACCTGCTCCTCGCGTCCGGCGATCTGCCACACGCAAGCCCAGAGGCGCGTCTGCTCGAGTTCGGCGAACTCGTCGGTGGTGTAGCGCTCCTTCGGCACGAAGCCGTCGGCCCGCACGAGCAGTGATTGCAGGTCGGTCATGTCAGAATCGGACTGTAGTAGCGAGTGGAGGCGCCCGTTGCAGTTCAATCTGGCAGATCTGTTCGAGCTGGTCGCCGACACCGTCCCCGATCGGGTCGCGGTCGTATGCGCCGGTGACCGTCTGACCTACGCCGCGCTCGATGATCTCTCGACGCGCGTCGCGCACGCGCTCGGCAACCGAGGCGCCGGAGCTAGCGAGCACGTCGCGCTGTACATGCGCAACTCCGTCGACCACCTCGCCGCCATCCTCGCGTGCTACAAGCTCCGCGCCGTTCCGATCAACGTGAACTACCGCTACGTCGACGAGGAGCTCGATTATCTCCTGATCGACGCCGACGCGATCGGCGTCGTCGCCGACTCCGGTGTGTCCGAGCGCGCGCAACGTCTCGTCGGCAACGGGCCGGAGGCCGCCTTCGTGGTCGACGTCGACTCCGGCGCGTTCGCGAGCGAGCTGCAACGCGCGTCGACCGCGCGCGATTTCGAGCCCCGCTCCGGCGACGACCACTACGTGCTGTACACCGGCGGCACCACTGGGCTGCCGAAGGGCGTCATGTGGCGCCACGAGGACATCTTCTTCGGTGCGATGGGCGGCGGGAACCCGGGCGGCCCGCCGATCGCCCGGCCGGAGGACATCGCGGCCTCGGTGGTCGAGAATCCCGCGCAACGTCTGAACGCGTTCCTCGGCCAGAGCGATCCGCAGCCGGCGCAGTTCGTTTCGCTCGCCCTCGGCCCGCTCATGCACGCCAGCGGGCAGTGGTCGGCGATCGGGACCCTGCTCGGCGGCGGCAAGGTCGTGCTGTACGACCGACCGCACGTCGAGATGGACTATGTACTCGAACTCGTCGAGCGTGAGGGCGTGAACGCGATGAATCTCGTCGGCGACGCGAGTGCGCGGCCGCTGCTCGCCGCGCTCTCCGGGAACGGACCACGCCGCGACCTCTCGTCGCTCCTGTTGCTCGGGTCGGGGGGCAGCATCCTCTCGGGTGACGCGAAGCAGGATTTGATGACGGCCCTACCGTCGGTGCGGGCAATTGTCGAAGGTATCGGATCGTCGGAGTCCCCCGCGCAAGCGGTCGCGGTGACGACGCGCGACGGAGCTGCGAAGGGAAGTCGCTCGCTGACGTTCGCGGCCAAAGCCGAGACGATCGTCGTCGACGACGAGTTACGCGCGGTGCCGCGCGGATCGGGCGTCGTCGGACGGCTCGCGACGCGGGGCCGGGTTCCGCTCGGCTACTACAAGGACGCGGAGCGGAGCGCGCGCACCTTCGTCGAGATCGATGGTCAACGATGGTCGTTGCCGGGCGACATGGCGACGATCGACGAGGACGGAACTGTGCACCTGCTCGGCCGCGGGTCGATGTGCATCAACACGGGTGGCGAGAAGGTGTACCCAGAAGAGGTCGAGGCCGTCCTGAAGTGTCACGCCGATATCGAGGACGCCGTGGTCGTCGGTGCGCCGGATCCGCAGTTCGGCCAACGAGTTGTTGCGATCGTCGCCACGTCGCCGGGCCGGCCCGCACCCGATCTCGCCGCGCTGCAGGACCACTGCCGTGCGCATCTCGCGGGGTACAAGGTTCCGCGGGCCGTGCATGTCGTCAAAGAGGTCGCGCGAACGCCCGCGGGCAAAGCCGACTACGCGTGGGCCAGAGAGATCGCGGTCGGCCCCGACTGACGCCGACCCGCGCCGGCCATCCCGCTCACCACCCGCCAAACAGTTGGCACGCTCACACCCCAATGTCGCCCGGGGCGTGGGCTCAGCGGAAGACGGTGAGGAGCAACAGCCCGCTGATCGCGCCGGCGACAAGGAGCGCGATGACGACGTAGATGACGACGCGCGGCAAGCCCGACGCTCGACCCATACCCATGTTCTCGAGCACCGCTTCGCGTTCGGCGTGCTGCAACCGCGCGTTCTCGGCCGGGGTACCGACCTTGGCGAGATGCTGCGGATGCTTCGTCTTGCCCCTGCGCGGCTTCTGGCCGGAACTACCCATGACCGTCGATGCTAACTGCCGGGCGGGCAACCTGCCCGTCCGAGGACGCGTCTGCGGACGCGTCCTGGCTCACGTACGCGGCCGCGGGTCGCTGCGCTGCAGCGCGGCGATCACGTCGGGACCGATCGGCAGCGGCGCGCACCCGTGCGTGGTGCCGCACACGAAGTCAAACGGTGCCTCGGCGGCGCTGTGGCAAGAAGCACAGCTCCCGCCGAAGCGGTTCACCACCTTCGCGCCGCCCCGGCTCAGGATGCGCGTCCCGTGCGACGACACGTCGAGGGAGAAGAATTCCCAGTCGTTCGTCGACGGGCTGTACCCCTTGGCGCGCTTCACCATCGCTTCCTGCGGGACGAGTTGGATGATCGTGCCCACGGGATACGTGCCGCCGCTCGCCGAGCGCGCGACTTGCAACGCCTCGGGGAGGTGCCCGCGCACGTTGGTCAAGAAGTGATCGCCGACCCGCGTCATGGTATTGATGTTCCTGAAGTCGGCCGCCGAGAGCTTCGCGTCCTGTGGCGCGGTCGGCGGCGTGGTCGACGCCACCGAGGCCGGCGAATTCGATGCCGCGCGCCGGCCGCCGGAGGTCCCGGCACCGCACGCAACGAACAGCAACGCGGCCCCCACCAGTGCGCTCATCCACACCCAGGCCGTGGCCGTCAGTCCGCGCCGCACTCCCGGGATACGGAGCACGCGGCGTTACAGTTCATACGCGCGCCGGTGCACCCGCGGCCCCGGTCAGTCGAGACGTGGGTCAGCCGTCGTCGAACCAGCCCCACTGCCACGGCGTGATGGTCTCGAACGGTCCCGCGAACACCGTGCGGGTCGCAGCTGCCGCGTCGCGCGCGGCCACGAGTGGATCCAGGCGCCCGGGCGCCTCCAGCGGGGGCGCGTCGAGCCAGCTGACCGTGATGCGGTGGTGTTCGTCGGCGAACGACCAAGCGCCGGCCACGCCCGGTTGTGCACAGAGCGGGGACAGGTGGCGTTCGCGGATCATCGCCGCGCCCGCGGCGTCACCGCCTACCGGAAGGGCCTCGACCTCGACGTACACGCCGAGGTTCGGACGGTACGGAACCGCTTCGGCCGAGATGAGAACGCGCGACGCGACCGCCGTGCCGACGAGCGGGAACGGACCGGACAGCCGTGCCCGCCGGTGCAGATGAAAGCGATCGGCCGCGTGGAGATCGCGGCCGAGTTGCCGGAATTCGCGCAAGGTCCGTTCCACGGGCTCGGTCATGAGATAGAGCGTCACGTAGTGGATCGGGTCGAGCGGCGCCGCGCTCACCGTGCGCGCGGCGCGACACGCCGGCGTCGAGACCCACCGCTGACCGAACGCGACGCCGTCCAACGGGTACTGCTCGGGCATGTGATCGAGCTGGTGCCATTCGTTGTACGAACGGTGCTCGCCGGGATCGGTGATCTCGGTGAACGAGAAGAATCCCAGCCTGACCTTGTTCATCTCGGGCCGTGATCGCGCACGGCGATCGTCACGCGGGAGGTCGCGCACAGGCGGCCTTCGTCGTCGCGCATCTCGACGTCCCACACCCAACTCATGCGGCCCCGATGGATCGCAATACCGACTCCGTGCACCGCTCCCTCGCTCACCGGGCGCAGGAAGCTCGTGTTGTTCGACATCCCGAGCGGCACCCGGCCTTCGGGTAGCACACCGCGCGCGGTGCCCATCGACGCGAGCGTCTCCGCGATCGCCGCGTACACGCCGCCATGGACGATCCCCATCGGCTGGCACACGCCGGGGCGGACCGGCACGTGCCCCACACACCGCCCGATCTCGTCGGCGTCGTCGACCACGAGCCCGATGCTCGCGTCGAACGCGTCCTCGGGACTCACGCGCAACTCGTAGGGGACGGACTCTTTCGGGGCAGTATCACTCATTGTCGCCGAAGCTAGTGTGACGCGGTGGGCGCGGGCACCTGGGAGAGCTATCACGCCATCAGCACGTTGATGTTCCGTTACGCCGAGTACATCGACGCCGCCGACTTCGATTCGATCGCCGATCTGTTCGCGACGGCCACGCTCACCAACGAGGGCGTACCCGGCGAGATCGTCGGCGGCCAGGCGATCAAGCAACTCTACTCGAGCACCAATCGCGTGCACGACGACGGAACCCTGCGTACCCGCCACCTGACGTCGAACGTCATCATCGATATCGACGAGGATGCCGGCGAGGCGAACACCCGCTCGTCGTTCGTCGTCTTCCAGCAGACCCCTGATCTTCCGCTGCAGCCGATCGTGACCGGCCGCTATCGCGACCGGTTCGTGCGCGAGGGCGGAACCTGGAGCTTCGCCCAGCGACACATCGTGGTCGACCACGTCGGCGACGTACACGAGCACCTCGCATTCGATCTCGCCGCGTTCCGGGAGGAGCACCGGAAGTAGTGTCCGCGCCGTGTGCGCGGCGGTCGCCCGTCATCTCCTCGTCGTCTATCAGTCGCGGACCGGCGGGACTCAGATGCTCGCGGATGCCGCGATCGGGGGCGCGACCAGCGACGACATCTACGACGTCGACGTGCGCGTGCGATGCGCCTTCGACGCAGTCGCCGACGACGTCCGCTGGAGCGACGGCATCCTGATGGGCACGCCCGAGAACTTCGGGTACATGAGCGGCGCATTGAAGGACTTCTT
>Ga0335085_10001613_pt1 | contig 46438 bp, 60 predicted proteins | sample Lox_Sample_45_FD_206712 | JGI IMG/M metagenome (GOLD analysis project Ga0335085, IMG submission 206712) | Soil microbial communities from Loxahatchee National Wildlife Refuge, Florida, United States - Lox_Sample_4.5 | ecosystem: Environmental > Terrestrial > Soil > Wetlands | place: USA...
CCCGCACGGCACGAGCCGGCGCTCGGCAACACTCCGGCTGGCGGATACTTTTATCCGCGCGTTCAAATGGATGTTGCCGTTTGAGCATCACGCGCTGAATCTGCCGTGGACGCCGTCGTTTTTGCACAAACACGACGGGATGATTCTTTCGATGGGCCAGTTCATGCAATGGGTCGGCGCGCAGGTGCAAAGCACCGGCACAGTGCAAATCTGGCCGGGCACGGCGGTTTCGCAGGCGCTGGTTGATGAGAAAAAAGTCATCGGCGTCCGTTTGCTCGATCAGGGCGTGGACAAAAAAGGCGCTCCATCCGACGGCTTCACACCCGGCATGGACATCCACGCCGCGCTCACGGTGATTGGCGACGGACCGGTTGGCGCGATTGGGCGGCAGCTTGATGAACAATTTGGTTTGCCGAACGGCAATCACATCCGCGACTGGGCGGTGGGCATGAAGTTCGTGGTGGATTTGCCGGAAGACACGCCGCTTAAACCCGGCACCGTGCTGCACACGTTCGGTTATCCCGAACCGGAGATTTTTGGCTTTCTCTACGTCCATCCCGACCGCGTGGCGTCGCTCGGCATTTTTGTGCCGTCATGGTTCGACAGCCCGGCGCGCACGGCCTACCGCTATCTTCAGCACTGGATGTTGCATCCGTATCTCTGGCGCTGGCTCAAGGGCGGCAGGCTCCGCTCATGGGGCGCCAAGACGCTCGGCGAGTCCGGCCGGCGCGGCGAGCCGCATCTCACCGGCGACGGTTACGCGCGCATCGGTGAAGGTAGCGGCACCACGAACGTCCTCACCGGCTCCGGCGTGGACGAAGCCTGGGCCACCGGCACGCAACTCGCCGAGGCCGTGCTCGAATTGCTCAAGGCCAAAAAGCCGTTCACGAAACAAAACCTCGATGAAACCTACGTCAAACGCCGCCGCGCGAGCTGGGTGGAAGCCGAAGGCCGCATCGCCGAGAAATCCCGCGACGGTTTTCAAAAAGGCGTCGCCACCGGAATGATCGGCATGGCGCTCGCCGGTTTGACGAACGGAAAATTCTCGCTCGGCCACGCGCCGGTGCAGCCGTGGAAACGCATCCCAACGGTGGAAGATTATTTCGCCGGGCGATTGTCGCGCGAAGAAATCGCGAAGGTGCGCGAAGAATGCAAAGTGAAGAACACATCACTGCACGGCGCGCTCATGGACAAGGCCGGCTGGCCGGCGATTCCGTTCGACGGCCAATTGCTCGTGTCGCATCAGGACGCGCTGCTCATGGGCGGCAAGGTGCAGGCGCCGGGCGGCTACGCGGACCACGTGGTTTTCCTGCACCCCGAACTGTGCGAGAAATGCGGCGCGCGGATTTGCATCGAGGCGTGCAGCGGCCAGGCGATTTATCCCGGCGAAACCGGCGTGCCGGCGTTCGACCGCGAGAAATGCGTCCACTGCGGCGCGTGCCTGTGGAACTGCTCGCAGGCGAACCCGGAAAATCCCGAACGCATGAACATCGCCTTCCGCGCCGGCACCGGTGGCTTGCATTCGGCGGAGAATTGATTTGAACTGCGAAGGAACACAATCTTGAGAAGGGAATCATGTTTATGAAATTAAATCGCCATTTCAGTGCGGTGCGAATTTTTGTAACGGCAATCCTGTTTTCAGGTGCCGTCAGTTGCTTTGGCGCAAATCTTCCAGAGGAACTCGCGGAATCAGATCGCCATTTCGGCAATGGTGGCACAAATGCGCCGTTGCTTGAATTGGATTGGTTCAGCGGAAATCGCACTGTTGAATATTGCCGAGTCAGTCAATCTGGAAATGTTTCAAGTGCGCGCAACGTAATAAATTGGGCGATTCAAGGCGGCCATCGGGCGCAACTTGACCAGACAAGCCTTCAATTTTTGGTAGCGACGATGAACTCCTTGCCATCGCCGGTAAGCAAGACATTGCCGAAGGAGCGCCTCTTGGTAGTTCGAGGACTTCGCACCAATCAATGGTTTGAATTCACTTACGACCGCGCCAATGTTCCAAAAGAAGTCGAAAGGCTCTATGAAATTACTGGTGGGTATTTGGAGTGGTTTATTCCAATCGTCGATGGACATCTGATTGCTCGCACTTCTTACGGTGGCTCATCTGGAAGCCAAGCTGGGATTGAGTCTTTCCGTATCGCGACAGCCGCTCCAATCGCAATTTCATCTGGCGTGAATGGTGTTCAAATCTGGGATTTGAAAAAAGGAACAGCAACGCCACTTTTGTTTTTGACAAAAGATCCGAGCTTGCATTTCCAATTTGGCCATCCTTGGGATCCGGCTGCAATTTCACCAGATGGGCGTATTGTGGTTTGCGCTTCGGATTACGAGACTTTCGCCGCGGATTGGAAGGCTGAGAAAGTTTTGTGGGTAAAGAACTCGTTGGTTGACATTGAAAGCGGCAATTGTCTGACCAAGAAGGTCGCTATCGGGGGCGACAAAGGACAATTCCTATTCGTAGGTGCAGCATACAAAGTAGAAAGGTGGGATTTGCTCACAGGCAAATATCTCGCAACGTTGACGACCAATCATGTAACTATTCAATCTTTGGAAACATCTCGTGACGGTAAGATTTTGGTGGCAGGCTTCTACGACAAGAATCCTCTCATGGGCGGCTGTATTCAAATGCCGGACTCAGTGTCTGTGTGGAAATCGGATGATGATAATCTTTTAGCCAAAATTGAAACCGGGGAACACACTGGGGTTGGGGTTTCACCTGACGGGAAGAGAATTGCTTTAAGCATCTTTGGACAAAGAAAGCTTTTGATTTGGAATTGGCAAACAGGACTGACAAATGAAATCAATTTTCGGACGCCATACGGATCTTGGCCTCAAGCTTACTCGATGTTTTGGTCACCGGACAAAACCCGATTCGCAGCGTATGTGGATACATATCCCGCATCCATTGTGATTTATAATGCACTTAACTGGAAACCGTTGGCGCACTGGAAATGCGGACAAGTAATGAGCGATGCAAAGTTTGATTTTGCGAGTGATGGGGAATTTATCGAATTGCGAGACCATGACTTAACCGGTTTGGACGTAAAATCGTTGACTGAATTAAAATGAATCCGTGTTTATCCGTGTCCATACGTGGTTAAAAATTTATGAGCACAGCCTATCAAATTGTCGTTTGCGGCAGCATCGTTCCCGATCCGCTACAGACGCTGGAACCCGTCGCCGCGCCCACCGGGCCGGCGTTGAAAAATGAAATGATGCTGCCTGCCGTCCTCGATCCGTGGGCGGGCCACGCGCTTTACGAAGCCGCCAATCTGGCGAAGAACCAGCCCGGCAGCAAAGTCTGGCTCGTCAGCCTCGGCCCGAAAGCCAAACTCCAGCAGGTGATGATGACCGTCGCGCAAAAAGTGCCGTTTGAACTCGTCGCGCTCGACGGTTCGGCCAGCGGCTTCACCGACGCCAGCGAAACGGCAGCGGCGCTCGCCGAAGCCATCGCCGCGATTCCCGGACTCGACAAATCCAGGCTGCTCGTTTTCGGCGGCTGGGAATCCGCCTCACGCGGCGCGGGCGCGACGATGCAGATGGTCGGCGAACGGCTTGGCATCATGGATCAATTTCAAGGCGTGGATGAATTGAGGATCGGCGCCGATGGCTCGTTGGAAATTCTGGAGCGCATCGAAGGCGGCAAGCATCAGGTGTCAAAATGCGCTGGCCTGCCGGCGCTGCTCGGTTGGGCCACAGGCAATTTGCCGGAGCCGAAAAACAATCCGCAGGTCGGCATGGTAAACATGCGCACCGTGATGCCGGCGCTGCAAAAAGCCAAGCCGGTGAAATTCACCGGCGACGGCTTGAGCTTCGCCAGCGTGGCATTGCCGAAACAACTGCGCGAGACCCAGATTGTGAAGGACAAATCGCCGGACGACATTGCGAAGGAAATCGTCGAATGGATTAAGAAGTGAAAAACATTGCCGCAAAAAGGCACAAAAGGCACAAAATATGAAAACTCAAAAAGAAATCTTTCAACTCTGTGACCAAGTTCGTGAAACTGCGTTTGCCTTGCATTGTTACTTGAAGCATGGCCATTTGGAAAAAGTTTATGAAAACGGGTTAGCCAGCCGGCTCCGCAAGCGCGGCATTCGAGTCGAACAACAGCACGCTCTGCAAGTGTTGGACGAAGACGGAACGGTCCTCGGTGATTACCTGGCCGATTTACTGATTGAAGGCGAACTCATTGTTGAGCTGAAAGCGTGCAAAGCGCTAACCGACGAGCATGTGGCACAGCTATTGGGCTACCTGTGCGGCTGTCGGATCGAACATGGTCTTCTGATTAACTTCGGTTCCAGCAAACTGGAAGTCCGAAAATATATTCTGTCTGAAGCAATTTAACTTTTGTGCCTTTTGTGCCTTTTTGCGGCTAAAATTTTATGGAAATGATTCTTGTTCTCGCACACACAGAAACTGACGGCTCGCTCGCCAAATCGGCGCGCGAGGCGTTGCATGCGGCGGCGACGCTGCACAAATCGCTCGCCGGCTCGAAACTTGTCATCGGCTTGATTGGCGAAAATATCCAGGCTGCGGCCAATTCCATTGCGGCCTGCCCGGCGACAAAATATTTCGGTGTCACCGGAGCGGATTTCAGCCAGTCCCGCTACGCCACGGATGCGGCGGCGGCGGAAGCCATTTGCAAATCGGCGCAAGCTACCGTCGTCCTCGCCCCGGCGACTTCGCGCTCGGCGCGCATTTTGTCGGGCGTGGCGCAACGTCTTGGGGGACGCGCGGACACGCATGTCACCGGCGTGGCGTTGGCGGATGGCAAAATGTGCGTGAACCGCTGGTATTACCGCCAACGCATGGAAGGCTCGCTCACCCGCGCGCAACGGCCGTGGATTCTCGGCATTGATCCCGGCAGCCACACGCCGTGCGAATGCGACGCGGGCAACGCAACGGTGGAAATGGTCGCTGTGAATCTTCCGGACGCAGCCAAACGCACAACAGTCATCGGCATTCGCGAGCCGAAGGCCGACGCGCAAACGATTCGACCTGATGCAAAATTGTTGTTTGTCACCGGTGCCGGCTGGACAAAAAAACAAGCTGACGGCCAGACGCATTTGCCGGAAGCGGAAAAAATCATCCTCGATTTCCTAAAAAAATCGCGCGCATCGCTGGGCAGCAGCAAATCGCTGGTGGACCAAAGCGGCGAAGGTCAGGCGGTGTTGCCGTTTTTGTCGCACTTGAATCAAGTGGGCCAGACGGGAGCGACTCCGAGGCACCCGAAAGGTCTAAGCACCTGTTGCCATGGCGAAGAACCGCACACAGTCGGTTGGCGCTTCGTCCCCGAGCGCCGCGCCGTGAATCTCGATCCGAACTGCGGCTGGGCGCGCGGCAAGGCCGACGTGCTCTACGTCGCCGACGCCTTCAAAGTCATGGCCAAGGTTAATGAATTGTTAAGCTGAAGCCAGTTCGCGCTCGGTCTTCAGCCGCAATTGACCGCACGCGGCGTCAATGTCACCGCCCTTTTCACGCCGGAGGGTGGCAGTGGTTTTTTGCCGCTTTAACGCGGATAGAAACGCTTCGCAAGTTCGTTCGGACGGACGTTCCCACGGCAGTCCTTCGACTTGGTTGTAAGGAATCAAGTTGACCTTCGCAAAAAGTTTTTTGGCAAGCGCAGCCAGCGGTTTGGCTTGTTCAATCGAATCGTTGACGCCCGCGATAAGGATATACTCAAATGTCAGCATCCGTCCCTTTTTATTCTGATAATCTTCGCAGGCGGCGACAAGGTCCTTGAGCGGATGCTTGCAGTTGACGGGCATGATTTTGTTGCGCACCTCGTCCGTCGCTCCATGAAGCGAAATCGCCAGGCGGAATTGCTCCGGTTCGGCCGCCAGTTTGCGGATTTGCGGCGCAAGGCCGCTGGTAGAGATGGTGATTTTACGCGCGCCGATGCCAGCTCCCCACGGCGCGTTCAGAATCCGCAGCGCTTTCAGCAAATGGTCATAGTTCGCCAACGGTTCGCCCATACCCATGACGACGACGTTGTCAATCGTCCTCGGCGTCGTCCTCGTTCTCGTAATCGGTTTGTCTCGATTCGAGGACGAGAAGGAGAACGAGGACGATCCATGGCGTTCCACCGCCAGAACCTGCTCGACTATTTCATGCGGCGTCAGATTGCGCTTCCAACCATCCAAGCCGCTGGCGCAAAACTTGCAGCCGTAAGCGCAGCCAACTTGCGTTGAAATGCAAAGGGTGTGCCGGTCGCTGGCATCGCCGTAGAGCGCCGGGTTCGCCGGAATCAGAACGCTTTCAATCAGATAATGGTCGTAGAGCCGCCAAAGGAATTTCTGGGTCTCATCCGGCGCGCCCTGTTTGCGCAAAAGTTCCAGCGTCTGGAACGAAAACGTTTTGGCCAATTTCTCGCGGAGCGCCTTGGGCAGATTGCTCATCGTGTCCCAGCCGACGGCCCGGCGTGCGTACAGCCATTCCAGCAACTGGGTCACGCGATAAGCTGGTTGCTTCCACGCGGCAAACTGGGCTTCCAGTTCGCTGCGAGTAAGAGATTTGATATCGGTCGGCACGGCGGCTCAATACGTCAGCAATTCCAATTCGCGCCGGCCGTTTTCGGTCAACTCCCAATGACCGCGACGCTGGACGACCAGATGGCGGCAGGGATTGGCCCGTTCCTCGACTTCATTAACAGAGAGCAGTTGAAATTTCTCCCGGCCTTTGATTTCTGAAGCGGCCAGCGGCATCAGTTGAAATGGCGTGGCGTTGAAGTTGAGGGCGATTTCGTATCCGGCCACGCCTTCCTTTGCGGCCACCGGATTAGGAACGACCAGCATCGGATAACGTTTCAAGAATGGAAAACTGGCGGCGCGCACAACGACGCGGCAAAGCTCCGTCTGGCCGCGAATGAAATTCAACAAATTGAAATTTGTGCCTTGAGCATGTTCTTCGAGGAGGATTTGGCGGGCATCGAGGGCATCCAGGTTCTGGCCGTTCCATTCGCCATGATCGTTGCGTTCGTGCGGAAAGGCGGTTTTGAACCAGGCGGCAAAGCGGTCGTTGACCAGCAGGTTCAACTGGTAATGCACGTGCGCGCGCCATTTGGCGATCCGCTCGGCGGTGTTGGCGGTGCGCCCCATGATGCCGATAACTTCGCCCGCTTTGACGGCCTGGCCGATTTGAAGTCCCGGCCGGACCTGGCGCAGATGCCCGTAAAGCGAATACACTTCAATGCCGTCAACCACATGCCGCAAAACGACGTAATTGCCGTAGTTAGACAAGGCCGGTCTGACATTAAAGTAAACCACCGTGCCATCGGCGGTGGCCATGACCGGATCAGTTGGCTCGTCGTGTTTGTCCCGTTGCAAACAGCGGATGTCGAGACCTTCGTGGATGCGCTGGCCGTCGTCACGCACGCAGCCGAACGAGCCGCTCATCCAGGGTTTATCGGCCAGGGTGGGTGCAAAAAACTTTAATTCCATGCCCGGCTCAAACAAGTAATGATTGGCAGTTGGAAAATGAAATGGCTCTTGTGCAAAGAGTACGGCTGGTAAAAATCCGCCGACAACCAATAGCGCGCGGCAAACAGGGAAAGGAATCATTTGGACCGGTTTTTGTTAAAGGTCGCGACGTTATCAAGCCCGGTCACCAGTTGTTCGGCTTCGGAGTGTGACATATCCGGTGTGAAGGCGAGCACGCCGTTGGCAATACGATGGGTGATGATCGGCGCCGCCAGCCAGCGGCCATTGTCCAGTTTTTCACCCCACTGACCGAAAATAACCAGGTGGCTACCGGGGTTGGCGGCGGTGTATTGTTCCAAAACCCAGGTGCCGGTTTCATCGAAACGCACTTCAAGGGCGAATCCCCCCGGCGCCTCAATGAGTTTCGCCGCGATAATGTTCGCCTCAGTCAGGATGGGGTCTTTGGCAATGGTGACGAGGACAGGATCGGCGCGTAGGACGGAGACGGTCTGGCCGGTGTCCAAAGCCAGGGAATCATGGCTGGCTTCAATATGAACGCGCAAAGCGGCGGTGGGACCGTGAGGCTTATTGGTTAAACTTGAACAGCCGCAGAGCAATCCCAAGGTGGCTGCCAGCATTAAATAGATGTTGAATTGCCGCGCCCAAACTTTCATAGTGCCAACACAGAATCGGAATACATGGCCGATGTAAAGACACTTGTATGAGCAAACAATTCAACAAAGCCGAAAAACGCAAACGTCGAACGCGCTATCTCAAACGGAAAAATCGCACAGCTAAAGCCAAAAAAATCGCGCCCGCCAAAGCTGTATCTTGAAGCGCCGTCAATTTGCAGCTTCACCGTTTAGAGCCGTCCATCGCGGATGGCTTTCTCATTTTGACATGTAACGGATTTCGTACTGGGAAAGATTTTGGGTTGAATCAGCAAAACAAAACTTGTTCACCGTTCGCATTTTTGACGGCAAAACGCTGTGAACAATCAGCAGATACCTGCCAAAAAACCATTGATTTACCAGATGGTTTTGCATTGTTCACATACGATTCACGGCGGTGATTCGGTGAACAAGCTGTGCATATCAATTTATTGGCGGTTTTGGAATTTTTGATATGCTGGCCACAGTTCATTGAAAGAACGAAGCAGACAGGAACAGTTGAAAGATTGTGGCTGTTTGTTTCCAGGATAATCCCAGGCGACTGGGGAAAGATCGGGTCAGGCTGGTTGGCCCGGTCCCTCGGAAGCCGGATCGAAAGGTTCGGCGGGAGGCAGGATTCACCAGTTCCTCTGGCATTTTCGCGAATGCCAAATGCGAATGAGGAACTTGGCGGCCAGGAGCGATGCAGAAACTGCTCCGAGCCGGGTCAAGTAGCTCAGGCCGGTTTCCAGCCTGAGTGAATCGCAGTTACCCAGAGGGTAAACGGTTGCTACTGTGTGTTAGCACGGTGCGGGCGAATCGGGTGAATTCAACGAAAGTTGAAGCCGTCCAATAAAAACCGCCGAAAGGCGGACAAAAGAGCGCACGCATCGGGAAGGACACGATGACTGGGCAGGTCGCGTGAAAAACTTCCGAAAAGCCGGCGATGTTAAAAACGGCGTCGCTGGACTGTGAGCCAAAGGCAACCTGAGAGTGAAGAGGCGAGACCCGTGGCACCGGGCGAACGCGCCGCCAAAAGCGGCGGCTGACCCGGCGCTAAAAGGCCAAGACGCGAAGAGACCAATCGCAGGCGTGTCTTGACTTGGTTTGCCGGCCGGTGGCGCAACCACCAGCCGAAGCGAGCTGAAAAGCCTCACTCGAAATTCAGCGACCGTAAGGCGCTGGACGGCCCTGCTACGAGGCCGAAAACTCCATTTGCCGTGGAGAATAGCGTCGGGAAACCGGCAGCCCCCGCGAGGGTGCGCGCCTAATGCCGGTCCGGGAAAGAGAGCCTGGCACACTCCCATCCCCCATTTGTCCCTGCTTGGCTGAAAGGCCAGGCAGGGACTTAATGTTTTTGGGATGCGAAAACACCGAACACCGAATTTTCAACAAAAAAACTCTTGCCCGCCGGCCATATTCGGCACAAATTGCCTTTAACTTAACCGTCAATAAAAATTATGGGACGTATTTACAACAATATTGTCGAAACCGTCGGACATACGCCGTTGGTTAAACTGAACAAGGTCACTGCCGGTTTGCCGGCCACGATTCTTCTCAAGTGCGAATTTTTTAATCCGCTCAGCAGCGTCAAGGACCGCATCGGCATGTCCATGATTGAAGACGCCGAAAAGCGCGGGATTCTCAAGAAAGACACGGTGATTATCGAACCGACCAGCGGCAACACCGGCATTGCTCTGGCTTTTGTTTGCGCCGCCAAGGGGTACAAGTTGATTCTCACCATGCCCGAGACCATGTCGGTCGAGCGCCGCACGTTGCTGGCGATGCTCGGCGCGAAGCTGGTTTTGACGCCGGGTGCCGAGGGCATGAAAGGCGCCCTCGCCAAGGCCGATCAGTTGGCCAAGGAAACACCGAATTCCTGGGTGCCGCAGCAATTTGAAAATCCGGCCAATGTCGAAATTCATCGCAAGACGACCGCGGAGGAAATCTGGGCCGATACCGACGGCAAGGTGGACATTCTGGTTGCGGGCGTGGGGACGGGCGGCACCATCACCGGCTGCACGGAAGTCATCAAGCCGCGCAAAGCATCGTTCATTGCCATTGCGGTGGACCCAAAAGATTCGCCGGTCATTTCGCAAACGCTGGCGGGGCAGCCGTTGAAACCAGGTCCTCATAAAATTCAAGGATTGGGCGCCGGATTCATTCCCAAAAACCTTCATTTGAAGGATGCCAGCGGCAATCAACAGATCACGGAATCCATTCAAGTTTCCAACGACGACGCTTTTGAAATGGCGCGGCGGTTGGCGAAGGAAGAGGGAATTCTGTGCGGCATTTCGTCCGGCGCGAACGTCTGGGCGGCGATTCAGGTGGCCAAACGGCCTGAAAACAAGGGCAAGCTCATTGTGACCATTGCGCCGTCCACAGGCGAGCGTTATTTGAGCACGCCACTGGCAGCCGAGGCGCGTGCGGCGGTGGGTGCTTGAAGGCTCGAAGGACAGATTGAGAGGCTAATTTTCTTAAAAAAGTAGTTGCGCGGGCAGGACTTTACCCGTAAGTAATGATCGTCGAAGGTTTGATATCCGTGGTTGGTAACTTTTCCATAAAGAGCCGCCCCGGCAATTTCCAAGTTCAAAATTCAACACAGACGTTTCAGGATTAACTTTAGGCTTTCGACCACATAACGCATTTATGAGCGAAGTAAAAAACAACGGTGAAAAGACGCAGGAATACGGTTCCGGTTTTCTGGAAATTTCCGAAAAAGGATTCGGTTTCCTGCGCACTGCGCAAAACCATTTTCATCCCAAGCCGACGGACATTTTTGTCACGCCCGACACGATCCGGCGCAATTTCCTGCGTGAAGGCAGCCATATTACCGGCCCCACCCAACCACCGCATCGGGGCACCAGCCCGCAACTCAAGGCGGTGGAAAAAGTCAACGAAATGCCGTTTGAGGATTATGTCAAAGCCGTTCGCTTCGAAAACCTGACCACGATTGACCCGATTGAAAAGTTCAAGCTGGAAACGGATCCCGATTTGATCGAGACACGCGTGATAGACCTCGTTACGCCCATTGGCAAGGGCACGCGCGGCCTAATCGTGTCCCCGCCGCGCAGCGGCAAAACGACCATTCTGAAACAGATTTGCAACGCCATTACCGCCAATCATCCTGAAGTACACGCGCTCGTTCTGCTGATTGACGAGCGTCCGGAGGAAGTCACCGATTTCCAGCGCTCGGTCAAGGCCGAGGTGGTCGCGTCTTCCAACGATATGGATTTGGAAACTCACGTGCGGCTATCGCGTTTCATGATTGAGCGCTGCCGGCGCATTGTGGAAAGCGGCAAGGATGTTTTTGTTTTGATGGATTCACTGACGCGCATTGCCCGCGCCTACAACAGCGTGCATGGCGGCAGCGGGCGCACGATGACTGGCGGCGTGGACGCGCGCGCCCTGGAAATTCCCCGCAAGATGTTCGCCTCCGCCCGTAAAATTGAGAATGGCGGCTCGCTCACTATTCTGGCCACCGCCCTCATTGACACCGGTTCGCGCATGGATGAACTCATCTTTCAGGAGTTCAAGGGCACCGGCAACATGGAGTTGATCCTGGATCGCAAACTGTCCGACCGGCGGCTGTTCCCGGCCATTGACATTCCCAAGAGCGGCACGCGCAAAGAAGAGAAACTGTTCCCGCCGAAAAACATCGAGGCCATTCGCAAATTGCGCCGCACGATGGTGGATTTGAATCCGATTGAGGCCATGGAAACGCTCGTCGCCGCGCTCAAGAAGCACAAAACCAACGACGAATTGCTGGCTAAACTGGATAAAGGCTCTTAACGTTTCGTGGTGAACCCGTCGCTCCACTCGCGCCCGCCACTGGAGCGGATGTTGCGAATCCATCAGGCCGTTTCGTCTGGCAAATTTCCCAACGCCTCCACGCTCGCCCGCGAGATGGAAGTCGCCACCAAGACGATTCATCGCGACATCGAGTTTATGCGCGACCGGCTGGGTTTGCCGGTTGAATTCGATTCACGCCGAAACGGCTATGGCTACACCGAGGACGTCAGCGCCTTTCCCACAATGCAAATCACCGAAGGCGAACTGTTCGCGCTCGTCGTCGCGGAAAAAGCATTGCAGCAATATCGCGGTACGAGCTTCGAGAAACCGCTTCTGAGCGCCATCAGGAAGATGGAGCAGTCACTGCCCGACACCATTTCGCTCAACCTCGCCGACATCGAACAGACGATTTCCTTTCGTACCCGGGCCGAGCCGATTCTGGACTTGGGCGTTTTTGATGCACTCGCCAAGGCTGCTGCGCAACGCCAACAACTTGAATTGATTTACCGCAAGCCAGGTCAGCAAAAAACCGAACCGCGCGTTGTGGACCCGTATCATCTGGCGAACATTAATGGCGAATGGTTTTTGTTCGCTTACGACCACGACCGAAAGGACATCCGCACGTTTGTGCCCGCACGCATCCGGTCTGTACAGCCGACTGGAAAAACATTCGAGCGGTCGCAGAAATTTTCGTTGGAAAAGCGGCTGCGCGATAGTTTTGGCGTCCATTCCGGCAAAGGTGAGTACGACGTGGTAATTCGCTTCAACGCTCGTGTTGCTGATTACATCCGCGAAAAGAAATGGCACGAGTCGCAACAATTGTGCGAATTGAAGGGCGGGGGAGTGGAATTGCGGATGAAGCTGTCCAGCCTTGCCGAGGTGGAGCGATGGATTCTGAGCTGGGGCGGTGATGCAAAAGTGGTTCGCCCCAAGGAACTCACCGAAGCCATCCGCCATTCGGCCCGGCAAATTCTTCGCGCTAAGTAACTCAATAACTCAAGAGTTTGGGATTGAATTATTTCCGCGTCGGCGTAAGATGGCTTTGTTGTGAAATCCAAATTTGCCTTATTTTTATTTGGTGCAATTCTGGCATTTTCCCCTGGACCGCTATTTGCCCAAGGCACAGCGTTCACTTATCAGGGCCGGCTCAACGATAGTGGCAGCCCGGCCAATGGCAGTTACGACTTACAATTTGCGGTTTATGATGCGAGCAGCGGCGGCACGCCGGTTGCCGGGCCGCTGACCAATTCCGCCGTAGTCGTCAGCAACGGATTGTTCATGGCGACAAATCTGGATTTTGGTCCGGGTGTCTTTACCGGAGCGGCTCGATGGCTTGACATCGGCGTGCGGACCAATGGCAGTGGCAGCGCGTTTACGATTCTCAGTCCGCGCCAGCCGTTGTTGCCGACGCCATATGCCATTTTTGCCAACGGCGCGAGCAATCTTTTCGGCACGCTGTCTGCGGCGCAATTAGCAGGCACATTGCCCGCGAGCGCCTTTGCGGGTTACACCAATACCGTGGCGTTGACCAATAGCGGCAATCTCTTTTCCGGAAGTTTCAACGGCTCCTTTGCCGGGGCATTCAATGGCACCTTCAATGGGAATGGCGGCAATGTGACTAACGTGAATGTAACGCACCTGACGGGAGTTCTCGCTGATAATCAGTTGCCTTCCAATACGGCGTTTTTGAACAGCAACCAGACGTTCAGCGCCAATAACTATTTCAGCGGCTCGAATACATTCACAAACTTATATGGGAACAGTTTCTCCGGCAGTTTTTTTGGCAATGGCCTGGTCGGCTGGATTCCCACCAATGGCGCGGCGGTTCAGGCAACGATTGATACGGGCTATCTTTTGACCAACTCGCAATTAGTAACGGTGACCTTGCCCGCTTCGCCTCATCCGGGTGACATCGTACGCATCTCGGGCGCGGGTGCCAGAGGCTGGCTGGTAACGGAAAGTTCCGGCCAGTCCATCCTCGGCAACTTCGCCAGCTACAGCAACAGCTCTCCGGTAGCGTTGCCGTACACCGGCAATTCCACCGGCAATTTTGAGGATGTTGCCGCCTCGGCGGACGGCACGCGAATGTATTTAGTAGGCGGTTTTGGCGGGGTTAAGGCTTCCTCCGATTCCGGCAGTGATTGGAGTCAGGCTGGAACTCTTGCCCCTAATTGTCAGTCCGTTGCCTGTTCAGCCAATGGAAGAATTGTTTATGCGGTTACAACCGTCGGCGCTCTTTATAAGTCCACCGACAGTGGTGCGACTTGGACATCCGATGGCTCGGGCTACACGACCGTTTCCTGCCCGGCAGATGGAAGCCAACCCTTCACCGGCAACATTGTCTGTTCCGGCGATGGAACCTATCGCGCCAAATTTACCAGCAGCAGTATTTCGGTATCCACCAACGGTGGCACCAGTTACAACATTAACGTTCCCGTGCCGGCTTCCAATTTGAGTTGTCTGGCCGTCTCCGGTGATTGCACCCGGCTCGTGGCCGGCACCAGCAGCGGCCTGCTCTATGGCTCCGCGAATTCAGGGGCAAACTGGTCGTCCATTACCACCTCCAATCAGGTTTGGTCCGGCGCATGGATGTCCCAGGATGGCAGCAAGTTTGCCGCGACGGTCAACTATAATGGCAGTACGTCCGGCGGCGTTTACAACTACGCTGTCCATGTGATGCCCGGCATTATCAGCACCAACAGCACCATTTCCGGCAGCCAGGGCACGGCAATCGAACTGCAAAGCCTCGGCAACAACCAATGGATGCCCGTGAGTTCCGCTGGCACGATTTGGGCGTATTGAAAATCGCCATGAAAAAGCGGCTGATACTAAATGCGCTGCCGTTGGCAGTCGGTTTCAGCCTTTACGCCCAAAGCCATTCAGTTGACTGGTCCAAAATCGCGGGTGGCGGCGGCACGAGCAGCAACGGCCAATACACCGTCAGCGGTACCATTGGCCAGCACGATGCCGGCGGGCCGATTACTGGGGGTAACTACTCGCTCACCGGCGGTTTTTGGAGTTTGATCTCCGTTGTGCAAACACCCGGCGCGCCGCCGCTGTACATCAGCCGTTCCGGCAACTCCATGACGGTTTATTGGCAGAATATCTCCGGCTGGAGTTTGCAGCAGAATAGCAATCTGGCCGTGCCCGCCGGCTGGTCAGTCAACAGTGGTTGGACAACGTCCAACGGCACAAATTATCTGAACCTCACGTCGCCCACGGGGAATTTGTTCTTCCGATTGAACCAGCCGTAATCGTTACTCCGGCTGCGATTGCAGTTTCATCCATTCTAAAATTTGTTTCGACGACTCTTTGGGAGCGGTGCTGAGGACGTTATGGTCAGCCCGGCGGATGATTTTATATTCGCGGAAGGTCGGACAATTTTTCTTCAACCACCGCCGCACGCGCGGCCACGGCACAATCGGGTCAAAGAATCCAGTCAGAGCAAACACCGGTAGTTTGGTCTGCCGGACGATTGGCCTCGGGTCATTTCCGGCAACCAGACGCAGGCGATGTTGCGCCGCGCGGCGATCCAGTTCTGTTCGACGGGCGATAAATTCGTCAATCGCCGCGAGCGTTTGTGGCGAATGGCGATATCGGAATCGCGCGACCTTCGCGTAGCCGAAGATGACCCGGACGAGAATTTTCGTGGAAAGCCGATCCGCGAGTTTTTCCATTACCCAGAGCACCGGGTTCGGGTACTTGACAAAACCGCCCGCCAGAATCACGCCCTGTGCCGGAAACTTCGCTCGTCCGACCACGGCCCAGACCACCTGTGATGAAAACGATTCGCCGAGCAGCCAGCCGGTGGTGACGCCATTGCTCGTCAGCGCGGTTTCAACCGCTCCCGCGTAATCATCCATAGACCAGGCGAGCGTGCGCGGGTAGGTGAATTCGACAAAACGCACCCTCTTACCGATGGTATGACGGAACCCGCCGATGAGCGTCCAATCGCCATGCAGACCTGGCAGATAAATCAGCGTCGGCAGCGACGCGTCGCCGTAAATGCGGAGTCGAAGTTCTTCGGCCATTCTTTCAGGAGTCAAAGTCAAGAGACTCCGGCTGAATTTACGATTTACGATATGCGATTTACGAGCTTATTTCAGGAGTGCGGGCGGCTCACCCGCGCTCCTTTTGCATTTGTCGGAAATGCTGAAGCTTCTCACTGCGGCTGTTACTGCTGTAATTTAGGGAAAAACTCCGCTGTAGTTTTGCACGTTGCGGCACTCATTTCGTCGAGAGAGCAACCTTTGACCCGGGCGACAACTTCGGAGATTTCCTTCACGTAAGCCGGTTCGCAGCGTTTCCCGCGATACGGCACGGGCGCGAGATAGGGGCAATCGGTTTCCAGCATGAATTGGTCGAGCGGCGTAGTGGCTACGGTGTCACGGACATTCTGCCCGTTCTTAAACGTGACAATGCCGGTGAAGCTGATGAGCGAGCCAATTTCCAGCACACGCTGCATTCGGGCGGCGTTTTCGCCAAAGCAATGGAATACACCGCGCGTTTTTCCGGCAAATGGCTTAAGTTGCGCAAGGGTATCGTCAAAGGCATCGCGTTGATGGATGATGCAGTTCAGCCCGGTTTCGATGGCGACTTCAATTTGTTGCTGAAAAATTTGGGATTGGCGTTGTTTATAGCGCGTGTCATCCGCTGCGTTTCCGCCTTGCGAGTGGGGTAAATGATGATAATCAAGGCCAATTTCGCCGATGGCGACGACTTTGGGATGTTTGGCGTACTCACGCAGGGCAGGGCGGAGGTCGGACGGCGCTTTCATGGCCTCAGTTGGATGCCAGCCGACGGCGGCATAGATGGATGGGAATTTTTCAGCCAGTCGAATCGCACGTTCGCTGCTGCTCAAACTTGTTCCGATGGAAATTATTTTACCGATGCCGGCGGCCTGCGCACGGGCGATGACGTCTGACAAGTCGTTCGCATAATCGGGATAGTCGAGATGCGCGTGGGTGTCGTAAAATGTCGCCATGCGGGTTCCGGTTATTTGGTCAATGCTTCATATCTGGCTACCTCATCCGGTTTGTTGAGTTTCCGCGCCAGCGTCAAGAGTTTTTGGTAAATGGACGTTCGGCCGGGATAATCCGGCGATTCCTGAAGCAGTTTTTGATAATTGTCATAGGCTTCCTGATCCTGATTTTGCTGTTCCAGTCTCTGGCCAAGTGTCAGTCGCAGGCGAATGCGCTGTTCCGGGGAGGGATTGAGTTTCAAGGCCCGTTCGTACAAATCTATGCCGGAGGATGGCTTGCCTTCCTTTTCGTAAAGGTTGGCGAGTTTTTCCGCAAGCACGGGGCTGTTTGTGGTGGCATTGATGTTTTCCAGGTAATTTGCCGCCGTAAAGATGGACGCGCCATGGGCGAGCGCCAAATCAGCAACGCGCAAATAGGACCATTCGAGAAGCGGGTTGTGGCTGCGTGCCAGTTGCGCCAATAGGAGTGCCGGTGATTTGCCAAACGGCCGGTAAAGCGGATCCCCGATAACGGTGGTTTGCCATGACAAAACCGGTTGTGCGGCCCAAGCGGCCTCGCCAAAGGTGAAACGGGCGGCCAGCCATCGTGCCAGAAAGGCGGCAGCGTTCGGCGTGCCGGAGAGGTACGGTTCATATACACAACCCATCGTGCAGGTCGCGCCTTTGGCCAGCAACGGGCCGCACCAATGCTGGCTGGTGCTGCGCAGCGTCTCGGCGCTGAATGAATGCAGGTGATACGCGAACGCGCCGGGCATGAATTCCACGTGGGGCAGCGTAAACGGACCGGAAACATTCCCGTCATACCAGCCGCAATAAATGGCGATGTGGCTCATCGGAAAATCAGCCGGAAACGTTTCCGGTTTGTCATCAATGGTGGTTTCAAATCCCAGTTCCTGGCAAATCTTCGCACCTTCCTGAATCCATTCGTCGCCCAGGTAGTAATTATCTGTTTTGGCCAATCCGCGCGCATCAAAGTAGGCGCGTCCCCACAAACCATCGCGCTCGGCTTCAAGCGCCTTGTCCACCAAGCCCTCGGCGATTTGGGCATTCGGGCCATCGAGCCGAGCGACCAGCAGGATGCCATTGGTCGGATTAAGAAGCGCGGTGTTGGTAACGCCATAAACCCAGTTTCGCAACGGTCCTGCAAGTAAAACACCTGTTTTTACCATCGGTAGCCAGGCAAGTTCAGAATCCACCGCAGCTTCGTTTCGATCCAGTTGCGAATTCATGCCTGTGAGAGGGGGGCTATTCAAATTTGGATCGGGCGCAATTTTCAATGGGACGCCGTAGCACAAAACAGCGTAACGGATTTTGGATGCTACTACCCGGTACTGAACACTTTCCGGCCCGTTGTTGGTCGCACCGGACGCCACAAAACCAAACTGCCAAAGGCCATCGGAATCTAAACGGCGGGCCAGTGGCAATTGTAGAGTATCTCGAAATTCGTCCCGCGACATCACTTCGTTGGTTGTCATCGAGAAACCGAAAATTTGTTGTTTGGGAACGTGCCGTGCCTTGGCGTAATACTCAGCCACCGACTTGGATTCCGGCAGGCGCTTGTTGTAAACGACAACAACTTCATCACCGCCAGCCCAAGCCGTCAGCGGCGCCAGCATCAAGAATAAAATTGCAAATTGGACTGCAAACGGTTTCATACGCTGGTCATTTGACCTTGAATAAGGGAAAACATTCTAAATTTCACGAATCACACGCGATTTTAAGGCTGTCATACGCAAGCTTAACACCGTCCGGCAGTTCGGCCTGTGCCCGGTCATGATCGTAGTCATGGGTTAAATGAGTGAAAAACGTTCTGGCCGCGCCAATGCGGCGCGCGGCGGTGAGCGCCTCGTCCAGACTCATGTGCGTCGGATGCGGTTTGGGGCGGAGCGCGTCGAGGACGGCGATTTCTACTCCGCGGATCTGTTCCACGACGGCGGGCGGGACTTCCTTGCAATCGCTCAAGTACGCCAGCCGTTTTTTGCCATTTTGTACAAATAAGTATCCGTTCGTCATGGTGGCGCCATGAGGCAGGGGCAGGGGAGTGATTTCCAGGTCGCCCAGTGTAAATGCCTCATCAATCACGTGCGGTTCGGGATGGAAATAACCTTTGGGAATCGGCCGTCCGTCAAAAGCATAAATAAATACGCGCTTCAAGGCGTTCATCGTTTCCTCGTTGGCATAGATGGGGAGTGGCCCGCCGCGCACGTCGCAAAAGCGACGACAATCATCCAACCCCATGATGTGGTCGGCGTGCGGATGCGTGAAAATCACGGCGTCCAGCCAGAGGATGTTTTCACGCAGCATTTGCATCCGAAACTCTGGTGTCGTGTCCACCACCAGCTTTACCTGGTCCGTGGCGACATAAATGGAAGGCCGCGTCCGATGGTTTTTAGGATTCGCCAGAAATTCCGGCGGATATTCCTTTCCAATTAGAGGCACGCCTTGCGAGGTGCCGCTACCCAGAAAAATTAGCGAAAATGCCATGCCTTATATCCTCCGCTTAAATTAGCGGGAGCCATCGTCCGGCGCATTAAAAACTTTTCTTTTTTCGCCCGCCTCATTCTGTTCTTATACGGGTAACGGGTTTTCCGGAACTGTTTACAAACTATGGATGCATTACCGACTGTTTTACTAAAACCGGGTGAGGCCGACCGCGTCGTGGCTGGTCACCCGTGGATTTATCACGGCGAAATCCTCCGGCTGACCGCGCCGCTTGCTGACGGGGAACTCGTTCAGGTCAAAGACCATCGTCAGCGGTTTCTCGGCGTGGGCTTCTTCAACTCGAAATCCAAAATCAACGTTCGTGTACTTTCATCAGAGCGCGTTGAGATAAACGAACAATTTTTTGAGGAGCGCATCCGCGCCGCGCTCGCCGTCCGGCAACGGCATTTGGCGGAGGCCACCTCGTTCCGCGTCGTTAACGCCGAAAGCGATTTTCTCAGCGGTTTGATCGTGGACAAATACGAGGAAGTCCTGGTTGTGCAGATTTCATCGCTCGGCATGGAAAGGCGCAAAACTCAGATTGTCGCCGCGTTGCTAAAGGTTTTTTCGCCACGCGCCATTCTCGAGCGCAGCGACATGGCATCGCGCAAGTTTGAAGGGCTGGAGGAGTCGAATGGCCTTCTGGCTGGTGAATTAAGCGGTCCGGTTTCCGTAAATTTGAACGGACTGAAGTTTGAAACCGATTTGGTTGCCGGGCATAAGACCGGATTGTACCTCGATCAGCAGATAAATTATCAGGCTGTCTCGCAATTTGCGAAGGGCGGACAAGTGCTGGACTGTTTCAGCTTTCTCGGCGGGTTTGGATTGCACGCGGCGCGCGCGGGTGCCGCCCACGTTCATCTGCTCGATCAAAGTGCGGAGGCGATTGTGGCCTCGCAGCGAAACGCGGCGGCAAATGGGCTGTCGGATAAATGTTCCTTTGAAGTGGTGAACGTCTTCGACTGGCTCAAGGCGCAAACTGCCGTCAAACCGCATGAAAAAGTTATTCCGCGATTTGATTTAATTGTGCTCGACCCGCCGTCGTTCACGCGCAATCGCGCTTCGGTGCCGGATGCCCTGCGCGGCTACAAGGAAATCCATTTGCGCGTGCTGAAATTACTGAAACCTGGCGGCGCGCTGGCGACATTCTGCTGTTCACATCACGTTGACGCGACAACATTTCAGGACGTGATTCTTTCCGCCGCCTATGACACGCGACGGATTTTGCGCCGCATCGCAACTTACTGGCAAAGTCCCGACCATCCTATCATCCCGATGATTCCCGAAACGGAATATCTCAAAGGATTTGCATTCGAAGTGGTGCGATAATCTGGCGACTTGGTGGCGGTTGGGCGGATTCATCTACAGTGGGACCAAGGCCGGCAAGCCGGCACAGCAAGCAGGCCAGCTTTCGCCGTCTATCAGATGAAGAAGGCAACAGGCGTGCCTTTGGAAAAGAAGTGAAAAAGGCAAAATAATTGTCCTGATTGCGTTTTCTCATTCGTCGTATTATTGAATGACGGAGAATCAACAACCAACAAATGAAAGAAGATTATGAGCACACAAACGAACAAAGGATATATGCTGATATTCCGGGGAACAGATTGGCATAACGGTCTTTCACCGGAGCAAATGCAACAGGTGGCCAGCGATTGGATGGCCTGGTTTAAACGGCTGATGGAGCAGGGCAAGGCCGTGGCGGGAAATCCGCTGGAACGCGAGGGCAAAATCGTTTCTGGTAAAAACGGACGCGTAGTGGCCGACGGACCGTTTGCCGAATCCAAGGAAGCCATCGGCGGCTATTTTCTGCTGAAAGTAGATAGCCTCGACGAAGCTATCGCTATCGCCCAGGAATGTCCGGGGCTGCCTTACGGAGCCAAGATCGAAGTCCGGCCAGTCATGGAGCAATGCCCGCTTTCGGGAGAAGCCGCGCCGGAAGCGCAACTGGCGGAAGCGACTGCCTAAACGTGAAGTTATGTGCTAAATTGAAAACAATCGGCAGGGCGGCGCATCGTAGCCACCCTGCTCATCAACCAAGGAGTTAAATATGACTGCAACAAAAAACGTTTCATTGATTCGACCGTACCTGTTCTTCGACGGCAAATGCGAAGAAGCCATCGAGTTTTACAAGCGCGCGCTCGGCGCGGAAGTCAACATGCTGATGCGCTACAAAGACAGTCCTGAGCCGCCGCCGCCGGGCTGCGGTCCGCAGGACCCCAACAAGGTCATGCACGCGCAATTCCAAATCGGCGAAACGATCATTTTGGCTTCTGACGGACGCGCCACCGGCAATCCAAAATTTGAAGGCTTTGCGCTGTCGCTGATAGTCAAAACGGAGGCGGAGGCGGATAAGGCATTCAACGCTCTGGCGAACGGAGGAAAAGTGGAAATGCCGCTGGCAAAAACATTTTTCTCGGCGCGCTTCGGAATGGTGGCTGACAAATTCGGCGTGTTCTGGATGGTTTTGGCGAGACCGGAATCGGGTAAATAGTTGTTCCATTGAATTCAACTCCAAATCAATCAAAGCGTAATTATGCCGAACACAATTAAACTTCACCGCGTCCTCCGAACGTCTCCGGAGAAAATTTATCGCGCGTTTCTCGAACCAGACGCTCTGGCCAAGTGGATTCCACCAAACGGATTCACTTGCAAAGTCCGCCACATGGCCGCCAAAGTCGGCGGGCGTTACGAATCGTCGTTCACAAATTTCGGCAGCGGAAAGAGCCACTTCTTCGGTGGGACCTACGTCGAACTCGTGCCGCATGAACGGATTCGCTACACTGGCAAATTCGACCCGAATTTGCCTGGTGAAATGCAAACGACCGTCTCGTTGAAAAAAGTCTCCTGCGGCACGGAATTGAACATCGTGCAGGAAGGCGTGCCGGATGTGATTCCCGCGGAGGCGTGCTATCTCGGCTGGCAGGAATCGCTGACGCAATTGGCGAAACTGGTGGAGCCGGAAATTCCGGATTGAAACGGTTTCACTGAAATCAACGAATGTAAGGAGAAAGAAAAAATATGAGCGGAAAAACAGGTGGACATTTCAAGGTCCTGTTTGTTGCCGGCTTCGGCCCGGTTGTCCAGGACATCGGTGAATCTCACAAGTTTTATCTGGATACTCTCGGTTTATCCTTCGAGAAGGAGGGGGATTATTTGCACACCGGGAAATTGGAAGGCGTCAAACATTTTGCGCTGTGGCCGCTTTCCCAGGCGGCGCAATCCTGTTTCGGGTCGGAGAGTTGGCCTGCGGACCTTCCGGTTCCTCAAGCATGGTTGGAATTCGACGTTGATGACATTGACCAGGCCACCACAGAATTAAAAAAATGCGGATACTCCTTGCTGACCAAAGCAAAAAAAGAACCGTGGGGGCAGATTGTTACTCGCCTGCTCAGTCCAGAAGGCATACTGGTCGCGGTCACGGTCACGCCCGGGATGCGCGGGTAGTCACAATTTTATGCCACCTCATCGAGAAAGGAGAAAATTATGAATGCTGAAACCATGAACACCTTTCTGCCGCCCATCGAACATCCCCACGGGCTGATGATGAAGCTGGCGTATTATTTTACGCGAAAGCAATTCGGCAAGGGACTGAATGACGAGTAATTCGTTTGGAAAAGAAATTAATCAAACTTCGACATATTAGGAGAAACTTATGAGCGGAATCAGAGTCCTGGTCGGCACCAAAAAGGGCGCGTTCATCCTGACGGCGGATGGCCGGCGCAAGGATTGGAAAGTCAGCGGCCCGCACTTCGCGGGTTGGGAAATCTATCATCTCAAAGGTTCGGCGGCTGACCCGAATCGCATTTACGCGTCGCAATCGTCCGGCTGGTTCGGCCAGATCATCCAGCGTTCGGACGACGGCGGCAAGACGTGGAACACGCCCGGCAGCAGCCCGGAGGAATTGAAAAGCGACGGCCCGATGCAAAAAGGTGAATCCAACAAATTCGTCTATGAAGGCAAGGCGGGCACGCACAAGTGGTATGACGGCTCGCAGCATCCGTGGGAGTTCAAGCGCGTCTGGCATCTGGAATCTTCGCTCACCGACCCGGACACGGCCTACGCCGGCGCGGAGGACGCGGCGATTTTCAAAACTACCGACGGTGGCAAAACGTGGAAGGAGCTTTCCGGTTTGCGCAAGGCCAAGGGAAATCTCTGGCAGCCGGGCGCGGGCGGCATGGCCGTGCATACGATCCTGCTCGATCCAAAAAATGAAAAGCGGATATACGTCGCCATTTCCGCCGGCGGCTGCTTCCGAACGGATGACGGCGGCAAAACCTGGAAACCCATCACGCGCGGATTGAAATCCAATTTTGAACTGCCCGATCCGGACGCGGAAGTCGGCCATTGCGTTCATCGCATCGCGCTGCATCCATCCCGGCCGGACGTGCTATTCATGCAAAAACATTGGGACGTGTTGCGCACGGACAACGCCGGCGAGCAATGGAAAGAAGTCAGCGGCAATCTGCCGACGGATTTCGGCTTTCCGATTGACGTGAACTTCAACGAACCGGAAACGATTTACGTCGTGCCCATCACCAGCGATTCGCTGCACTACCCGCCGGAAGGAAAATTGCGCGTTTATCGCAGCAAAACCGGAGGCGGCGAGTGGGAACCGCTTACGAAAGGCCTGCCGCAAAAAGATTGCTACGTCAATGTTCTGCGCGACGCGATGGCGGTGGATTCGCTCGACAAGTGCGGCATTTATTTCGGCACCACCGGCGGCCAAGTCTATTGCTCGCCAGATGGAGGCAATTCATGGAGCGCCATCGTGCGCGATTTGCCGGCGGTTTATTCCGTTGAAGTGCAAACTTTGCCATGATCCGTGTCGTGCTCCCATTTCATTTGCGCAACCTGGCGCGAGTGGACGGCGAAGTGGAACTCGAAGTCGTTGCGCCGGTTACGATTCGCGCGGTGATTGATGCGCTGGAGGCGCGTTATCCGGTGCTGCGGGGAACCATTCGCGACCACGACACTTTGAAACGCCGGCCATTCGTGAGATTTTTCGCGTGCAAGGAAGATTTGTCCCTCGAACTGCCGGAGACGAAATTGCCCGACGACGTTGTCGCCGGCAAAGAGCCGTTTCTGATCGTCGGGGCGATAGCAGGAGGTTGAATGGAAACAGAATCCCAAGCCGCGAACAATCAACCACCAGAAGTCTCCGAGGTGGTCGAGCACCTCTTCCGCCATGAGTCCGGGAAAATGGTTGCCACGTTGACGGGGATTTTTGGAATCGAACATCTCGCCCTGGCCGAGGACGTAGTGCAGGAGGCGCTGGCGCGGGCCTTGCAAACCTGGCCTTTCTACGGCGTGCCCAAAAATCCCGCTGCTTGGATTATGCGGGCGTCCCGGAACCTCGCCGTGGATGTCATCCGGCGCGAAAAGGTCTTCCGAGACAAAGAGGCGGAAATCGTTCGGCTGACGAAGCGGGAAGGTCTTCTTCCGGATGCTGCGATTTTCTCTGACTCAGAAATTGCTGACGACACATTGCGGATGATGTTCGTATGCTGTCATCCGAGCATTCCGGCGGAAGCGCAGGCCGCGCTTGCCCTGAAAACGCTTTGCGGTTTCAGTGAGACGGAAATCAGCCGGGCCTTTCTCACGTCGAATGCGGCCATTGCCAAACGGCTGACCCGGGCAAAACAGAAAATTCGCGAGGCGCAGATTCCTTTCGAGATTCCCTCCGGTGAGGAACTGGGGCAACGGCTGGACGGCGTATTGCGATCGCTTTACCTGTTGTTCAATGAGGGTTACAAGGCGTCGATCGGCGAAAAGCTGGTTCGCGAGGAACTTTGCCACGAGGCAACCCGCCTGACGAGCCTGCTGGCGGAGCACTCGGCCGGCAACCAACCCGGGACCCATGCCTTGCTCGCACTGATGATGCTAAACTGTACCCGAATCCCGGCGCGGGTGGACAACGAAGGCAATCTCCTTCTCCTCCAGAACCAGGAACGTTCGCGCTGGAACCAACCGATGATTGCGCGCGGCATGTTTCACCTGGCGCAATCGGCGGCAGGCGACGAGTTCACGCCGTATCATCTTCAAGCCGGCATCGCCGCCTGCCATTGCGCGGCCAAGGACTATGCGTCCACAGACTGGTCCCGGATTTTGTCCCTCTATGATCGCTTGATTGAATTTGATGATTCGCCAGTGGTGGCGTTGAACCGGGCCGTGGCGGTCGCTGAAGTACATGGGCCGCAGGCGGGAATTGAAGCCGTCAATACGATTCAGAACCTACAGTCATTGGAGTCATATTATCTGCTGCACGCCGTGCTGGGCGAATTTGAAGCGCGGTTGAACCATGCGCGGGCCGCTGCCGGCCACTTCCGCAAATCACTGCAACTGGCCGAAATCAAATCTGAACGGGCGTTTCTGGCGAAAAGGCTCCAATCCTGCGAAGAAAAGGTATTCTGCCCATGACCGAAGGCGTACTTGAGATTGTCGCGAATCGGCGTTAGTCTCTCCGGCATTGGAGCGAATTCACGTTTCAACAAACGAAAGGATGATTCATGAAACGCAAGGCATCGGCGGTTTGGCATGGCGGCTTGAAGGATGGCAAGGGCAGCATTACCACGGAGAGCGGGGTGCTCCGGGAAACGCAATACTCCTTCGGCACGCGCTTTGAGAACGGCATCGGTACAAACCCCGAAGAATTGATTGCCGCGGCGCACGCGGGTTGCTTTGCGATGGCATTCTCGGCTGAACTCGGCAAGGCCGGCATCATCCCCGAATCCATCTCCGCCACGGCGACGGTCGCACTGGACAAGACCGACTCGGGTTGGACGGTTACGGAATCGCATCTGGATGTGACGGCCAAAATTCCCGGCGCGGATAAAAATCAGGTCCTCGGCATTGCTAACGTGGCCAAGCTTGGCTGTCCCATTTCGCGCCTGCTCAAAGCGCACGTCACGATGGATGCCCGACTGGAGGGTTAGCGCGAAGTTGACGGTGATGATGAGTCATTGCGGGATTGACGGTTTCCCGGCAAGCTCCAACCTGCTGTTACCGATATGGCAGGCGAAATTGGCAGACAGGCATTGGTCAGAACCCACTTTCACTCCGGCATTGTTATTGTGCTGATGCTGGTGTTGGCCGTGGCTTTTTTCGTCGCCGGGATTTTTCTGCCATTTACTTCGGTGACGAAACTGTGGTTGTTCCAGAATCAGGTCTCAGTGTATCACGGTTTAATCATCCTGTGGCAGGCGGGTGAGATGTTCCTGTTCCTCATCCTGTTCGTGTTTACAGTGTGTTTTCCATTCGTAAAACTCACGGCCATGCTGGTGTTGTGGCTGTGGCCGCGCCTGGATGTCGGGCACGCACGAAAATTGTTTCACTTCGTGTCAAACATGGGCAAATGGTCCATGCTCGATGTTTTTGTGGTGGCCATCCTGGTGCTGACGATCAAATCCAGCGGTGTGGCGAACATCAAAGTGGGGGTCGGGTTTTTCCTCTTTTTTGTTTCCGTCATGCTCACGCAATTCGCCTCGCTCTGGACCGGCAAGGTCGTCGCTCACCTTGAAGCCTGACGGCAGAACTTCCCAAAATGTCCTGCCGGGGCTTGGACAGCCTTTGTCCGGGCCGGTATGCGAGGATTTGACAGAGCCTGGATTTCGGTTCAATTAAGATTTGCCCGTGAGCACAAAAACGCCCATTCGCATCCTGCACGTGGATGGCGACAGCTTCTTCGCCAGTTGCGAAATTGCCTTGAAGCCCAAGTTGCAAGGCCGCCCGGTCTGGGTCGGCGGCGGCAGGCGAGGGGACGGCATCGTCATCGCAGCAAATCGCGCGGCCAAAAAATTCGGCGTCAAAACCGGCATGGCGTGTTTTGAGGCGAAGCGGCTTTGCCCGAAGGGAGTTCTGTGCCGTCCCCATTATGAGGAGTATCGGCGGCTCTCGGCAGAAATGTTCCACATCCTCGAAGAGTATTCACCGACGCTTGTGCCAATCTCGATTGACGAAGGTTTCCTCGACTTCACGACGATGGACAAGGTGGTCTGGCGAAATACTTCGTCGAAAGATTACATAAAGGAAATCTGCCGGCGGATTTTACAGGAAGTGAAATTGCCTGTGTCCGCCGGTCTGGCGAATTCATCACGGCTGGCCAAACTCGCGACGGACGCGGCCAAGCCCGGCTTCATCGAAATCCAGCCCGGCTCGGAAAAGGAATTTCTCAAAGACCGCTCCGTGCGCGAGCTTTCCGGTATTGGCAAAAACCGGCAGCGCGCCCTGGCCTCGCTTGGCGCGGAGACTTTTGGTCACGTGGCCAAATTGCCATCGCCGTTGCTCCGGCAGAAGTTCGGCATCTGGGGGATCCAGCTCTGGCTGTTCGCCAACGGCCTGTGGAGCGAACCGCTGCTGCTCGAAGTGAAGGACCGCACGACGATTTCCAGCAACACCACGCTGCCTTATGACGAGCCGGATTATGAGGCGGCGCTTACGTTCACATTGAGCGAGGCAACGCGGCTGGTCGGCCAATTGCGCCGGGAGCAATTGCAAGCGCGCGAACTGGGTTTGACGATTCGCTTCACCGATTTCAGCGAAGTCAGCGGCGGCCATCGCTTTCACGCGCCGCAGTTCCAGAATTCAGTCATCAACGCGGCTTTGGAGAACGTCTTTCGCGAGTTGATGAGCAAGCAATTCAAACCCGTCCGGCAAATCCGCATTGTGTTCTGGAATCTGGCGCGGCTGGACACGCAGCCGACGCTTTGGGGCCGCACGAACGCGGAACGCTGGGGCGCCCTCGATGACGCGGCGCACAAGTTGAACACACAATTTCCGCGCGCGGAAAAACCGGCGGTCATGACCGGCGCGCAACTGGCCTTGCGTGAAATGGAGGATTCCTTCAAGAATCCCAAGGCGAAATGCCCGTTCGTGCCGCAACGCGAGATGGTGAAGAAACTCTGGGGCACGGATGCCGATCCGCTGGCGCACAAAGGCGAATGGGAAAAGCGATTGGGCAAGGTCAGCAAGCAGCTTCAGTTCCGGCATTGAATGAGCGGACCCGCAAGCGCCAGTCCTGCCACCTTTGGATTTAATAGGAACACATGAAATCAGGGAAAGCAGTTCCTTGTTTCCTGTCTTCCTTATTCTATACACCAACACTGGTAGCAATGGGCAGCGGCCTGAAGGAAAGGTTGAAGGCAGAGGGATGAATGATGAAATTCCGATTGTCGTTCGTTTGCGACTGCCCCGTTTCTACATTCTGCATTCTTCCTTCTACATTCGCTTTCAGCAAAGCCAGATCATTGGCCGCATCCACCTGAACCACTTTGACGTCAATCAAACCTGTGCTCGTGAGCAAACGAACCTTCGTCGCATCCTTGACCACATGATAATTGGAAATCAAATAACCCTCGTCCAAATGGGAAAAACCAGGTAAACGTTCGAACGGAACTTTTTCATTCGCTGCTTGTATAACCCTCATAGAAATGGTCAGCGTATATCGCATCCCGAATGCCGGAAGATTCTGACATTATTAAACACGTCCTGAATGGAGACATAGATTCTTTTCGGCTCCTCGTGGAGCGGTATCAGCGACCCGTTCTTAGCATGATACGACGACTCATATGGGACAGCCACCGCTGTGAAGAAATCGGCCAGGACGTTTTTGTCATGGCCTTTCGGAAATTGTCCGTGTTCGATCCGGCGCGCAGCCAGTTTTCGACCTGGCTCTTTACTATCGCGCGCAACATGAGCATCAACGCTGTGAAGAAAAAAATTCCCGTCCCGATGGAAATTTTGCCGGAAACGCCGGATTCCAGAAATCCGTCGGACGCGCTTTCGGACAAGGAGATTTTCACCCAATTGGACCAAGCGCTTAAGACGCTCCCCGGAAAATTGCAGCGCGCATTCATTTTGGCCGAATTCGAGCAAATGCCTTACGAGGAAATCGCCCGGATTGAAGGCACCCGCCTGGGCACCATCAAATCACGAATCAACCGGGCGCGCGCACGGATTTATGCTGCCATGAAGGATCTGAAAGGAGACATCACATGAACCTCGACGAAAATTACCGCGCCTGGAAAGAGCGTCCCACTCCGTTGAATGTCCCGCCAGATTTTGCCGGAGAGGTTATGCGCCGGGTTCACCGGGAGGCCGAAGGGCGGCAGGCTCGATGGAACTGGCCGGGCGTCTTTGAATTTTTCCAGCGAAACGTTTCATTTCGATTTGCCGCTCTTGCTGTTGCGGCCATTGCTGGTTTGAGCCGCTTTTGGCTCATACTTTCCGTCATTTTAAAGCCCTTGAACCATTGAGCAACGTATGAACAAGACCTATTCAATTAGTCTCCGGCGGCCCTGGATCGCTGCCCTTCTTTCATTTATTATGCCCGGTCTCGGCCAGGTTTACTCGGGCCTGTTGCCGCGCGGACTGACATGGATGTTTCTCTGCGGCATCTCCTCTGTAGGCGGACTGCTGATTCTCTCGCATCCCACAACCTTTTCCTGGACTTTAGGCTGCGCGGCGGAATTGGCCCTGATCGCCATTTGGATTGCTGGCGTGATTGATTCCTACCGGAGCGCTTTGCAATGCAAGGCGGACTATGAACGGAAGGATTACAACCGCTGGTATGTCTATGCGCTGCTCCTGCTGATGGGCACTGGAAGTCTCTTGAGCTACGCGCTCGATGTCCGTGATTATCTGATTCAGCCTTTCCGTGTCCCTGGTGCATCCATGTATCCAACCATTTCCCCGCGTGACCGCGTCATCGCGGTTAAAAATGCCTATCGGACTGCCGACCCGCAACGCGGTGACATTGTTTTGCTGGCCGATCCTCAAAACCGGCATGTGTTCTGGGTCAAACGCGTCATTGCCATCGCTGGCGATACGGTGGCCGTCAAAGATGGCGATGCCTATGTGAATGGCGTAAAGCTTTCCCGGCAACTGGTGGGGCCAGGCACTGTTTCTGGAACGACCGGTCAAATTTTCTATGAAGAAAACAACGGCGCGAAATATCGCATCTTTATCTCTCAAGACCATCCTGCGCCCGATTTTCCTGAAATCACCGTGCCTAAAAATGAATGTTTCATCATGGGCGATAACCGGAACGGGTGTTTGGATAGCCGGAATGTTGGCCCGATTCCGATCACCGGGATATACGGCAAATTTGAATACCGCTACTGGCCCATTACATCCGCCGAAAGAATTCATTAATTCACACAGGCTCGCGCTGGAGTCAACGCCGCCCCTTGAGTTTATGGACGTTTTCGGCTATACAACGATTATCGAGCCAGCGGAGCCACTCGCCCGTCGGCGTGGTTGAGCTTTGTCTAGGCGACTTATGTTTATCGTAGGTGCGATCATTTTTATGCTGCTACTGGCTGCGGCGGTGCTTGTCAGGAGGCGTGCCAAGCGTTCACTCAGCGACGACCATAAGGAGCTTATCGGTTCGTCAGAGCAGAATGGGTGGTTGCTTTTGGTTCCAGCGGCTGTTCTTGGCGGAGGGCTGGCTCTCACTCCGCATCTGATTGGCAAAAGCCATTGGCTGCTGCCATCGTTAATGGTCGGCGTTTTCGCCGTTGCCGTCGGATTTTCGGTATCGGACGTTCGGCGGGCAGCCTGGTCGGGCTTGCCAGTGGATTATATTCGTTATCTTCGCAGCCTGCGTTTGAGCGAGATTTTGGGGTTGGCCGGGCTATTAGTCTCGCTCGCCACGTGGTTATGGTTTTGGCCATGAACAGTCGCCTGACTTTTGGTCGTTAGGCCAAAAAACCGTTTATGTTGCCGCTCAACTTATCTTTCATGACGCCGCTAAATGGCATTGTGCTCGCTTTTACATTCGGGTGCGCGATTTATCCGGCGATTTATCTGTATCGGTTTTCGTTTCAGAAGCCGAAGCCCTGCTTTCCCATCATTACTCTTTTGATAACTGCGGTCACGTTTCTGATTACCGGCCTCGAGTTTGTCTTTCCAAAGATTCTGTTTGAGTTTTGGCGGAATCGGAAAGCGTTGCTGGCAGGAGAGTGGTGGCGGATTGTAACGCCGCTTTTCGTTCAGGTAACCGGTTGGCAGTGTCTCGTTAACGGAGTGGGAGTAGTTGTTTTTTGCCATTTGACGGAGAGACTTTATGGAAGGAGATTGCTTGCACTCTATTTTATTCCCGGAGTGCTGGGTGAGATTATTTCATATCTTTGGCATCCGAACTGGCTCGGCGCCGGCTCGTCTCTTGGCATAGCAGGAGTAGTAGGGAGCCTATTTGCGTTCATTCTCCTGCGCCGTCGTGAAGTTTCCGTGCTTGCGCTCATTTTCGCAGCTTTTGGTTGTGCTGGAGCAGTCGCCTTGTGTTTTTATAGGGATAATCATGGCCCGTCTGTCCTTATTGGAGTTTTGCTGGCGAGCATGATGATGATCTTGTGGCCTAATAATGAGGATAAAAGAACCCCTCGTCAGCGGATATGAATCAAGCAGCCCTGCCATCCCGAAAAGCGAAAGCGTGGTTGCGACGGATTCTCACGGTGCTGGGGGTGTTGATTGGCGCGCTTCTGGCCTATGCCGGCTACGTGATTCACAACGCCAACTTTCACACCATCGTCAGCGGCGAGGCTTATCGCTCCGGGCAAATGGAAGCAGAGCAACTGTCGCGCGTCATTCAAGAATACGGCATTAAAAGCATCATCAACCTGCGCGGAACGACGGATGCGCCCGCCCTTTATCAAGGCGAAATGGAAACGGCGAAACGACTGGGTGCTCAACATTATGATTTTTCGCTTTCAGCAACTAATGAGATCACGGTGCCCCAGATGGATGAAATCATCCGAACTTTGCGCGAGGCACCCAAACCGGTGCTGATTCACTGCCAGGCCGGATCGGATCGCACCGGGTTGATTTCCGCGCTTTATTGTCTCACGCTCAAAGGCGAAACACCGGCGCAAGCGGATCGGCAACTTTCCGTCTGGTATGGCCATGTCCCCCAGATCCCGTCGGCAAACACCATAGCCATGGATCATTCCTATTGGCACTACGTCAGTAATTACCTTGCACACGCAGAACTGAACTTTCAACGCACTGCTGGTTCGCGATGATCCAAAATTATGACAACCCGCGCCGTTACGACGACTGGAATTCGAGGATTTTTGGAAATGAATAACCGATTTATTGCCGCGGCATCCATCATCTGCCAAAGGTTGGAAGCCAGTAGAAAAAACAACGCATGATAGCGCCTCTGGCAAAATTGATGGACTGGTTGGCTATTCAGGCTGTGACACTGATGATGCCCTCTGACTTTACGCAGCCACCCCGGCTGGAGGAAGCGCTCGAATTGCTGGCGGGTCCGGAGTTTATCCGCGACGACAGTCAACCGGCACAGGTCGAATTCAATGGCTCTTTCCATTTTCGCTTTCCCACGCCCCGACCATGCGAGTTCACGGAAAACAACGTCGTTCATGGCCGGTTTTACCGCTGCGGCGAGCAATGGCAGGAACGGCCCGTGGTCATTCTGCTGCATGGATCGGGCGACTCCCTCAATTACAAATACCGATTTCCGTTGATCGCCCGCCGGTGCAATCGGGCAGGATTTAACGCAGCTTCATTTGTTGCGCCTTACCACTTTCAACGCCGTCCCCGCCAACTCGGGGGTGCGCTCGGCAATTCGGATTGGCTTCAGTTCGCGAAGGCAACGGCGCAGGCGATTGCCGAAATCCGTGCTTTGACCGGATGGCTGTTGGCCCAAGGTTGCCCCGCGGTGGCGCTGTGGGGCTATTCGATGGGAGCGTGGTATGCAGGGATGACGGCGTGCCGCGACGTGCGGTTGGCCTCTGTCGTTCTGGGCGCACCGTGCGCCCGGATGAATCCTTGGACGGAAGAAAGGGCCATCAGACCTCGTTTCCGGGCACGATTGCCGATAGCCCGCGAGATATGCGATAGGTTGAATCTGACTCCGCTGAATTTACTAACGGCACAGCCAGTCATTCCCCTCAAAAATATATTATTGCTCGAAGCGTTTCATGATTCGATGATGGTCCCAAGGGAGGATACCGAGGACCTCTGGCAGTCGTGGGGACAGCCAGACATCTGGCGTTTGCCGACCGGACACGTCGGCGTTTGTTGCGGGTTCGTGCCAGGCTTGACGGGCCGCGTCCTTCGCTGGCTGACACCGAGGTTGGAAGCCGGTCGAACGAACAACGTATGATTTCGCCCATGCCATCTCATCTTTCAGTGCCAGTTGAAATCACCAGTGGTTCGCTTATGGTTTTGGCGGGGGTGGGCGCGGTCGCGGTGGCGAAATGGATTTGGCGAATACAATTTCAATGGTTCTGCTGCGGCGCTTTGTTGTGGGCAATTGCAGTGGCAGCGAAAAGATTCATTGCCGCATTAACGCTCGGCTCAGTATTGGGCGTGTTTCAAAATCATCTGCCACATCCCATGTGGCAGGCCTTGGGTTCCGGTTACATTGGCCTGCTCACTGGAATTACTGAGCCAGTCGTCACACTGGCGGCTGGCCTGCTTTGGTGGCAATTAACCTATGATGCCCGGCGTGCGGTTGGCATCGGATTAGGGGCGGGGGGCATTTGAGGCGGTATATTTTGGAATGGGGGCGGTAGTCGCAAGCGGGGATATGATTGGGTCGCAAGCTGGCCTCGGCATTAGCGTCGTCATTCCGGTAGCGGAACGGCTCATTTTAATTCCATGTCACGCGGCAGTCCGGGTAATGACACTCTACGCGATTGCGACCCGACGCTGGTCGTGGTTTTGGGGTGGTTTTGCCATATTCACCGCAATGGATAGTATTGCCGGATTTTATCAGTTGACCAATCATACGATGGACCCTTGGCTGATTGAACTCTCCTTTTTGCCATTTACAGTTATATCGGTTCTGCTCGCGCGATACCTCTGGCAGCATTGGCCATCACAGACCAGCCAAAAGATAACATGATCGCGCCATTGGCAAAATTCATTGATTGGCAAGCATGATGTGTAACCGTGTTCAGTTTATCGCATCAGGAGCCATAGTTTTGGCAGCTCTGATGGTGCTGGTTGAGACGCTCTACTTCGCGTCACTGCGGCAAAATTACAGCCATTCCTCAAACACCATCAGCGAACTTGGGGAGACGGGAGCGCCACGCGCCGGGCAAGTTGCTTTTGGGCTTTTTCTGCCGGTTGGTGTTATGGTGTGGTTGGCTTTGGGGTTGGTTTACCGTGGAGCATCGGACAGATATGTGACAACGGCGTTGATTGCGTTATCGAGCCTGGGTGTTGGTTATATGGTGGCAGTATTCTTTCCCTGCGATCCGGGTGCGCCTCTTTACGGTTCCTGGCGCACACAGGTTCACAACCTAGCCGGATTCATTGATTACATGGGCACAGGCATCGGCTTCTTGATCGTCTCCCGCTATTTTACACGACAACGCCTGACGATCCATGCCCTCGTATTTTTGGTCGCCGGCGGACTGGTGCTCGTGTGCATGGTGTTGCTTTCATTCCCAGCGGCATTTCCTATCCGTGGAGCGATTCAGCGCATAGCCGAGATTTTGCAATTTGTTGGCGTCTTCTTTGTATGTTATTTGGTGCCGAAGCAGTCGCCCGATACCGCGCTGGAGCCGACCAGGGAAGAATGATGATGAAGTCAAGCAGCGGTGTGGCTCAGTTCGCAATTGATTTCCTTGATGACATTCAAAAAAGAACAATCATATAAGCATTCGTTCATGGCGGCTTTCTTGTCCGTTCTCATCCGAATTGGCTTTTTGCCGGTTTGGCTGGTTGTCGCAATCCTTTACCAAGCCCACGTGATTTTATCGAGTCGCAAGCTGCGAGTCTCGGCGACGGCATTGTCGCCCATGACCATGCGGTGGCTGCAACACAAACTCGGGTTAAGGCAGGATGGCGCCTGCGCCAAACTAATCAAGGTTCTGCCGAACCATAGCTACGCCGGGTTGTATGCCACGGCTTTTCCTGTGTTGCTGGGCCATCGGTTGACCGGGTTCGTTCCGAAAATGCTCCGTTATCCTTACGAAGGAATTCCGCCTCCCAGCCATTCGTCGTCCGTGCGGTCCACTTTTGTTGATGCTGCGATTGAACGTTACCTGCCGGGCGTCGAACAATTTGTCGAGCTGGGCGCGGGTTATGACACGCGAACCGTGCAACTGCAACATAACCGGCGGATTCGTTGTTTCGAGGTTGACCTGCCGAATCATAGTCATCATGATGCTGTTGAACGATCAGATGACAAAATATTGGCTGGCCAGACTTTGATGGGCCGAACGGTCGGTGCGGTGACTGAGGAATAGGGGGAATCGGCTGATTCCCATTTGGTTTTCGTCGGGGGCATCGCTTGTTTAGACACCTAAAATTTCTTAAAAAAACTCTTGCGTCGGAAGAAGCTTCTGATACTTTCTCCGCTCCGTTTCACTCGGAAGACAAGCCCTTGTCGCAATGCGGCATGGTCCTATTTCGGGCAAATGGACAGCATGTTTGCAGACCGATAACTGATTCCCCGCAGGGACAGGAATGATGGCCTGCCGACTTCAAAGTTGCTGCTGAAACTTTTGTTTTTATGCCAGTTAAAACATTTAGACCGCTAACGCCGTCTCTGCGCTACATTACGTACGCGGATTTCAGCGATATTACGAAGACGAAGCCCGAGAAAGGGCTGGTCGTCACGCGGAAGAAAACCGGTGGGCGCAACCACTATGGTCGCGTGACTTCGCGGGGTATTGGCGGTGGGCACAAACAGAAAATCCGCATCGTAGATTTCAAACGCAACAAATACGGCGTGGAAGCGACAGTCGCGGCGATTGAATACGATCCGATGCGCTCGGCGCGCCTGGCGTTGCTGGAGTACAAGGATGGTGAGAAGCGTTATATCATCGCGCCGGCGGGAATAAAAGTTGGCGGGACGATTTCCAGCGGGCCGTCGGCTCCGCCAGAAGTCGGCAACGCCCTGCCGCTCAAGGCGATTCCGGTTGGTATTGCCATTCATAACATTGAACTGACACCGGGACGCGGCGGGCAGGTGGTCCGTTCGGCGGGTGGCGCGGCAACGTTGATGTCGCGGGATGAAGGTTACGCGCAGATTCGTCTGCCATCGGGCGAAATCCGCCGGATCAACGAGGAGTGCTACGCGACAATCGGCCAGGTTGGCAATGCAGAGCATGAGAATGTGATTTTGGGCAAGGCCGGTCGCACGCGGCATCGCGGTCATCGCGGCATCACGCGCGGCGTGGCGCGGAATCCGGTTGACCACCCGAATGGTGGCGGCGCGGGCAAGTCCAAGGGTGGCGGCGGCTGGCAGCAATTGACTTCGCCGTGGGGCTTCGTCGCGAAAGGCGGCAAGACGCGCCCCAAATACAAACATTCAAACCGTTTTATTATTGTGCGCCGCAACGGTTTGCCGATGAAGATCAAATAATTCTATGGGACGCTCGATTAAAAAAGGTCCGTTTGTTGATTTCCACCTGCTGGACAAAATCCAGAAGGCGAAGGACACGAAGTCCAAGACGCCCATTAAAACGTGGTCGCGTCGCTCCATGATTTCGCCGGATTTCGTCGGTCTTACCTTCAATGTTCACAACGGGAAAGTTTTCAATCCAGTCTTTGTCACAGAAAATATGGTTGGTCATCGGCTCGGTGAATTTTCCCTGACGCGCGTATTTAAGAAGCACGGCGCGCACACGGCCAAGGCGGAGGCGAAATAACATGGAAGTCTATGCAATCATGAAGAACGTGCCGATGTCCGCGCAAAAGATGCGCGAAGTCGTGCGGCAGATTCAGGGGCTGCCGGCCCTGCAGGCGCAGGCGGTACTACAGGTCGTTTCGCGCAAGGGCGCGCGGATGGTGGCCAAAACGCTCCGGTCAGCCATTGCCAACGCGGAGAACAACAGCAAGCTGAAGCCGGAAAGTTTGCGCATTAAGGAAGCCGTCGCCGGCACGGCCATGACCATTAAACGTTTTACCCCCAAAGCTCGCGGTTCCGCCGGACCAATCCTTAAACGCCGTTGTCACATAAAAATCACTCTCTCAGACGAATAGTATGGGTCAAAAAACAAATCCAATCGGTCTGCGTGTCGGCGTCAACAAGGATTGGCGCTCGAAGTGGTTCGCCAACAAGAAGGAATTCGGCCCGCTGCTTAACGAGGACCGGCAGATCCGCACGTTACTGAAGAAGAAGCTCGAAACGGCGTCGGTGCCGAGAATTTTGATTGAACGCGCGACCAACCGCTGCCGCGTGACGATTTTGACCGCCCGCCCGGGCGTGGTCATCGGTCGCAAAGGCTCGGAAATTGACAAGCTTAAGGAAGAGTTGAGCCGCATGACGGGCAAGGAAGTTTACGTGGACATTGTCGAGGTGAAGACCCCGGAACTCGACGCGCAACTGGTAGCGGAAAATGTCGCGCTGCAATTGGAACGGCGCGTGTCCTTCCGGCGCGCGATGAAAAAGGCGTTGCAGACGGCAAAGGATTTTGGCGCGGAAGGCATCAAGATTCGCTGCGCGGGCCGGTTGGGCGGCGCGGAGCTGGCGCGCGTTGAGCAATATCACTGGGGCCGCGTGCCGTTGCATACGCTGCGCGCGAACATTGATTATGGTTTTGCCGAAGCGTTGACCCTGTACGGCAAGCTCGGCGTCAAATGCTGGATTTGCCGGGGTGAAAACAAGCCGCAGAAGAAAGAACAATTGCAGCCGCCATCGGCCGAGCCAATACCAATCAAGTAACTCGACGATTTAACCAATCACTGATTTAACGAACGTATGCCGTTGCAACCAGAAAGAGTAAAATTTCGCAAAATGCACCGTGGCAACCGCGCGGGGCTGGCCACCCGGGGCAACGCGGTGGCATTTGGCGAGTATGGATTGATGGCGCTCGAACGCTGCTGGATGGATTCCAAGCAGTTGGAAGCGGCGCGCGTAGCGATTGCCCGCAACATGAAGCGACGCGGCAAGATGTGGCTGCGCGTCTTCCCGCAGAAATCGTTTACGAAGAAACCGCTCGAAACCCGAATGGGCAAGGGGAAAGCACCTTTGGAAGGCTGGGTGGCGGTGATCCGTCCGGCGAACGTGTTGTTTGAAGTGGACGGTATCACGGAAATCGAGGCGCGCGAGTCGTTGCGGCTGGCGGCAACGAAGCTGCCCATCAAAACGAAGTTCATCGCCCGTCACCGGCGGGCGGCTTAAACAGTTATGAAATTTTCGGAAATCAAAGACATGACGCTGGTGGAATTGGCGGCGAAGAGCCGGGACCTGCGCCATGAAATGTTCAACCTGCGTTTGCAGCAAGCGAGTGCGCAACTGGAAAAACCGGCGCGCCTGCACGTCTTGCGCAAGGATATCGCGCGTTTGGAAACGCGCATCTCGCAACTGCGCAACCAGGCGGCTTAATTGTAATTGTATGGCTGAGACAGCAAATTCAACGGCAACGGCGCGCGGGCATCGCAAGCAGCGCTACGGCGAGGTCATTTCCAACAAGATGGCCAAGACCATCGTCGTGCGCGTCGAGCGTCGGTTTCCGCATCCGCGGTTCCGCAAGGTCGTGACCGCTTACAAGAAGTTTTACGCCCATGACGAAAAGGGCGAGGCCAGGCCGGGCGACCTCGTGCGCATCGAGGAAACGCGGCCTCTGTCGAAAACCAAACGCTGGCGGCTGGTTCAGGTTGTTGAGCGCAGCGCGGCGGAAACGCCCGTGGCCGCCTGACCGGAATTTTTTTATGTTGCAAATTCGTTCCCATTTGGATGTCGCAGACAACACGGGCGCAAAAGTCGCCTGGGCCATTGGCGTGTTGGGCCGCAACCAGCGTTACGCCCACGTCGGCGACGTCATCAAGGTGCATATCAAGGACGCCGCGCCGGACGGCCAGGTAAAGAAAGGCGAGGTTCATAACGCGGTCATCGTCCGCACGCGGCAGCCAATCCGCCGCAACGACGGCTCGTATCTGCGCTTTGACAGCAATGCGGTGGTCATCATTGATCCCGAACTCAATCCGAAGGGCACGCGCATTTTCGGACCGGTGGCGCGCGAGCTGCGCGACAAGAAATTCATGAAAATCGTTTCGCTCGCGCCGGAGGTGATTTGAACTTATGCCAAAATTACACATTAAAAAGGGCGACGAAGTGGTAGTGCTGGCCGGAGCGGAAAAAGGCAAGCGCGGCAAAATCATTGCGGTCAGCCCGGGGAAAAACCGGGCGATTGTCGAGGGCGTGAAAATGATCAAGCGCCATACGCGCAAAAGCCAGGACCATCCGCAGGGCGCGATTATCGAGCGGGAAGGCACGATTCATCTCTCAAACTTGATGAAGGTTGACCGGTTCGACGCGCGGGCGGCCAGGCACGGAAAGGCGGAACCGGCCCCGGCTTGAGATTGAATTTTGAATAAAAAAACGAAGTTACGGCCAAATCCGTGACCCAAAAATGAAAGCCAGACTTTACAACAAATACGTGAACGAAGTGGTGCCGGCCCTGAAGGAGAAGCACAAATTCGCCAATGTTCATCAGATTCCACGAATGGTGAAGATTGTGGTAAACATGGGCGTGAGCGCGTCGCTGGAAAAGAACGCCATCGAAGATGCCGCGAAGGACCTGGCATTGATCACCGGCCGCAAGGCGGTCATCAGCAAATCGCGCCACAGCATCGCCAATTTTAAATTGCGCGAAGGACAGCCCATTGGCTGCCGGGTGACGCTGCGCCGCGACGCGATGTATGAATTTTTTGACCGGTTGGTGGCGGCGGCCCTGCCGCGTATTCGCGACTTTCGTGGATTGTCGCCGCGCAAGTTTGATGGCCGCGGCAATTACACGTTCGGTGTCGCCGACCAGACGATTTTCCCGGAGATTGAACTGGACAAAATTAAACGCCAGCAGGGCATGGACATCACAATCGTGACCAGCGCCAAGAAAGACGGTCCGGCGCTGGATTTCCTGAAGTTGATGGGTTTCCCGTTGGCGGAGAAATAAATCATTATGGCCAAGAAAGCATGGATAGAGCGCAACAAGCGCAAACTGGAAACGGTAAAGAAGTACGCCGCGGTTCGCGCGGAGTTAAAGGCCAAGCGCGATTACGCCGGTCTCGCCAAACTGCCGCGCGACGCCAGCCCCACGCGGCTGGTAAATCGCTGCGCCTACAGTGGCCGCCGACATGGTTATCTCCGCAAGTTTGGCGTTTCGCGCCTGACGTTCCGGCAAGCCGCGTTGAACGGTTTGATTCCGGGCGTGGTGAAGGCCAGTTGGTAATTAAATTACGATTTAGATTTGATATGACCGATCCCATTTCTGACATGTTGACCCGCATCCGCAACGCCGGCCACGCGCTGCGGCCAACGGTCGCGGTGCCGCATTCGCGGGTGAAGGAAAACATCGCCGCTATTTTGAAAAAGGAAGGCTATGTCGCCGATGTGTCCGTCGAGGGCAATATACCCAAGACCATCAACATCAAACTAAAGTATCAGGGTAAAAAGAGCGTGATTGAAGGCTTGCGCCGCATCAGCCGCCCGGGATTGCGTCATTACGTTGGCGCGACTGAAATCCCGCGCGTGCTCGGCGGCCTGGGCGTGGCGGTGATTTCGACGCCGGAAGGCGTGATGACGGATGTGCAAGCCCGCAAGAAGAACCTGGGCGGCGAATTACTTTGTTATATTTGGTAAGGATTTTATGTCGCGAATTGGAAAACAACCGATTGTCATTCCTCCCAAGGTCAAAGTGGAGGTGAAAGGGCGGAAGGTTCTGGTCGAAGGCCCGAAGGGCAAGCTCGATTGGGAACTGCCGCGCCGAACCAGTTTGAAGGTGGAGGACGGCAAAATTGTGGTGAGCCGCGAGAGCGAAGAGTCGCAGGTAAAGGCGTTGCATGGCCTCAGCCGCGCGTTGGTCAATAACATGGTGAAGGGCGTGGCGGAGGGCTTTGTAAAAAAACTCGAAATTCAAGGCGTCGGCTTCAAGGCCGCAGTGCAGGGCAAAAACGTCAACATGAGCCTTGGTTATTCGCATCCGATTAATTACGCGATTCCCGACCAGATCAAAGTGACGGTCGAGGAAAACACGAAACTGACCATCGAAGGCCCGGACAAGCGGGTGGTTGGCCAGGTGGCCTCCGAACTTCGCGCCTTCTATCCGCCGGAGCCTTACAAGGGCAAGGGTGTGCGCTACGTGGGTGAACACGTCCAGCGCAAGGAAGGCAAGACGGTACAATAACGATTTAAGTTCACGGCAAAATCCGTGACGCATTAACATGAGAACGGAAAAGAAACATCAATTGGCGCAACTCCGCCGCTGGCGGGTGCGCAGAAAAGTGCGCGGCACCAAAGAGCGTCCGCGCATGAGCGTCTGTTTCACCAACAAAAACATTCATGTTCAGTTTGTGGATGATGACTCGGGGATAACGCTGGCGGCGGCTTCGACAACGAGCAAGGCCGCGCCTGACCGTGACAAACTGGCGGCGAACGTGGCGAGCGCCAAAGTCATCGGCAAACTGGCGGCGGAAACCGCACTGGCGAAGGGAATCAAAGCCGTCGTTTTCGACCGGGGCGATGCGCGTTATCATCGCCATGAGAGCAAGGGCAAAGGCAAAGACAGCAAGCCGGTGTTGGTGTTGGGCAAGCTGGCGACATTGGCTGACGCGGCGCGTGAAGCGGGACTGAAATTTTAACCTGTAACCAGGAAATTATCGTGGCTGAAATCAATAAAAGCGGAACGGAACAACAACGCGAATCGCGCGGGCGGGGCCGCCGGGCCAAGCCGATTTCCGAGGCGCCTGAACTCGCGTTCGACGGGGGTGTTTCCGAAGAACTGGTCGAAAAAGTCGTTTATATCAACCGTTCCGCGAAGGTGGTCAAAGGCGGACGCCGCTTCAATTTCAGCGCCCTCGTGGTCGTGGGCGACAAGAAGGGACGGGTCGGGGTTGCGCTCGGCAAGGCCGGCGAAGTGGCGGACGCCATTCGCCGCGGCGGTGAATTGGCCCGCAATCAAATGGTTTCCGTTTCCCTCAAGGACGCGACCATTCCGCATGAGGTTTTTTCCGAATTCGACGGCGCCAAAATCCTTTTGCGCCCGGCATCGCCAGGAACCGGGATTATCGCGGGCAAGACAGTGCGGGCGGTTTTGGAATCCGCCGGCGTAAGGGACATTTTGAGCAAATCGCTCGGTTCAAAGAACGCGGCGAACGTGGTGAAAGCGACCTTGAAGGCTTTGTTGAGCCTCCGGTTGCGCGAGGACATTTACCGGGGCCGCGGGCTGGAAATTAAAAAAGTTGAAACGCCGAAAGTGCCCGAAGCAACTCCGGCAAATGCCTAATGAAAATTACGGATTGATGGATAAATGGATTGTTGGATTGACGGAAGAGACATGACGTTGTTCCCAACAATCCATTCGTCTAAAAATCTCATGATCCGATTTGCAAACAATTTATGCGATTACACGATTTAAAACCCCGTCCCGGCGCGAAGCACCGCGTCAAGCGGCTTGGCCAGGGCGAATCCAGCGGCCACGGCAAAACCAGCGGGCGCGGCGGCAAAGGCCAGACGGCCCGCTCGGGCAGTTCCATTCGCATTGGCTTTGAAGGCGGCCAGATGCCGCTCATCCGGCGAATTCCCAAACGCGGATTCAACAACGCGCGGTTCGGAAGGCAATTCATCGCGGTAAATGTCGGCGAACTGAATCAATTTGACGACGGCGCGCGCGTGGACGAAACAGCGTTGCGCAGCATCGGCCTGGCCAATGGCCGGGCTAGTGGGGTCAAGATTCTCGGTGACGGCGAGTTGTCCAAGAAACTTACCGTGAGCGCGCATGCGTTCAGCGCCTCGGCACGTTCCAAAATCGAAGCCAAAGGCGGCGCCTGCGAAGTTGTTGGAGGCAAACCGGCCGAGCCGAAAAAAGCCTGAGCCGGCGTTGACGCATGTTCCGTTCAATCTTCAACACATTTGCCAACTGCTTCAAGATACCGGAGCTGAAATCCAGGATTTTGTTTACGCTGGCATTGTTGGGGGTTTGCCGTCTGATGGCCTACATTGTCATTCCCGGCCTGGACGGGTCGGCGCTGGCCAGTTATTTCAATGAAAATGAGCAGAACAGTGGCGGGTTGCTGGGCATGTACAATATGTTTGCCGGCGGCGCCTATGGGAATTGTGCCATCGGGGCGTTGGGCATCATGCCGTACATCAGTGCCACGATCATCATTCAATTGCTCACGGCCGTCTGGCCGAAACTCAGCAAGCTGGCGCGCGAAGAGGGTGGGCGCGCGCAAATCATCAAATATGGCCGTTATTTGACGGTGCTGATCTGTCTAGGGCAGGGCGCGTATTTTGCCCTTGGTTGGGAGCATCCTCAAAATATTTTCCGTGGATTCCAAGGCCAGCTTGTGCTGATTAACAGCCCCATTTGGTATCTCATCCAAACCACGCTCATCATGACGACTGGCACGATGTTGCTCATGTGGCTGGGTGAGCAAATTACCGACCGCGGCGTGGGCAACGGCGTGTCACTGGTCATCACCATCGGCATCGTGGCGCGGTTGCCAAGCGCCTTTGTTTCATTGAAAGACATGTTCTTTCCTGCGGGAGGACTTGAGTCGAATTACCATCTGATGGGCACGGGAGTGATGCTGGTCATATTGTTGGCCATTGTGATTGGCGGTGTCATTGCCATCACGCAGGCACAGCGGAAAATTCCCGTGCAATACGCGCAGCGCGCCGTCGGGCGCAAACTGTACTCCGGCGGAACGTCGTTTATGCCGTTGCGCGTGAATTATTCCGGCGTCATGCCCATCATCTTTGCCCAATCCATTCTGATGTTTCCGGGGAAGATTTGCGAAGTGTTGGCTAATAACATTCCTGTGCCGTTTTTGCAGGATTTCTTCCGGGGCATCGCCTTGCAACTCGCCTACGGGTCAGCCGGGTACATGACGGTCTATGGATTGATGATTTTGTTTTTCTCCTATTTCTGGGTGGCCACGCAATTCAATGAATTGCAGATTGCCGATGATTTGAAGAAAAACGGCGGTTACATTCCGGGCGTGCGTCCCGGGCCGGGCACCAGCGAGTATTTGCACAAGGCCATGAGCCGCATTACGCTGGCCGGCGCCATTTTCCTGACAATTATCGCGGTCATTCCCATCCTGATGTATCGAGCCATGAGCGTTCCCTATGCCGTGTCCCAGTTTTTCGGCGGCACGAGCATTTTGATCACCGTCGGCGTTTTGCTGGACACCATGCGGCAGGTTGAATCGCACTTGATGATGCGCCATTACGATGGATTCTTGAAGAAGGGCAAGTTGCGCGGACGGTTTTGAAGTTTTAATCGTAATTTTGATCTTTATCTTAAGCAGATTAAGCGCCGGATTGAGATTAAGATCGAGTTGTTGACATGATTATTCTGAAAAGCGAACGGGATTTGGACGCAATGCGGCCGGCTTGCGCGGTGGCGGGCAGCGTGCTGGAGGAGATTGCCGCGTTCGTCCGGCCTGGCGTAATGACCCGGCAGGTGGATGAGTTTGCGGCAAAGTGCATCAAGCAACATGGTGCTAAAAGCGCTTTTTTGGGCTATCGCAAATATCCGTGTCACACGTGCCTTTCAGTCAATGACGAAGTGGTTCATGGTTTGTCGGGCGACCGTGAATTGCGTTTTGGCGACATCGTGAGCGTGGACGTGGGCGTGTTTTACCGGGGGTTTGTGGGCGACACAGCACGCACGGTGGCAGTTGGCGGTTGCGGCGTAGCGGCGCAGCGGCTCATGGATGTGACGGAACACGCTCTTTACGAGGGTATTGCGGCGGCAGTTGCGGGAAATCGCGTGACGGACATCTCGCGTGCGATCCAGAAATACGTCGAGGGCAGCGGATTTAGCGTAGTGCGCGAATTTGTGGGTCACGGTGTCGGGCGCTCCATGCATGAAGAGCCGCAGGTGCCGAATTTTGTGGATCCGAAGAGCAACCAGAAATTGCGGCCGGGCATGACGCTGGCCATTGAACCGATGGTTAATGCCGGCCAGCCCGGTGTAAAAATATTGAAAGACGGCTGGACAGTGGTCACGCAAGATGGTTTATTGTCGGCTCATTTTGAGCATACGGTTTTGATTACGGAAACCGAACCGGAGATTTTGACATGTCCGGAAACGAAGCCTTCCAGGTTGAAGGTCGGGTGATGGAGGCTCTGGCGAACGGGACGTATCGCGTGGAGCTGGCCAACGGACACCGATTGACAGCGTTTGTGCCGGGCCGGGCGAAGCGAAATTTTGCCGGATTGAAAACCGGCGACAAAGTGAAATTGCAATTAACGCCCTACGATTTGTCCGCGGGGCGGATATTGCTTGAAACAAAAACGAATAAACCATGAAAGTTCGCGCGTCAGTAAAGAAGTTGTGTGAGCACTGCAAGGTGGTTCGCCGCCGCGGTGTTATTCGTGTGATTTGCTCGAACAAACGGCACAAACAACGGCAAGGTTGACGGTCTGACCATTTAACGATTTAACAAATATATGGCACGCATCATTGGTGTGGAAGTACCGCCGAACAAGCGCATAGACATCGCACTGCGCTACATCTATGGCATCGGTCCGTCCAACTCGAAGGAGATTCTGGAGCATGCCAATATTGATCCGAGTATCCGTGCGAAGGATTTGACCGAGCAGCAGCTTTCCCAGATTGTTCACGCGATTCAAGAGGGCAAGTACATCATCGAAGGCGATTTGCGCCGGGAAATCGGCATGAATCTCAAACGCCTGCAAGGCATCAAATGTTACCGCGGCATTCGGCACATGCGCGGGCTGCCCGTGCGCGGCCAGCGCACGCAAACCAATGCCCGTACGCGCAAAGGGCCGCGCAAGACCGTCGGCGTGCAACGCAACCCGAACGCCAAAACCGGCATCCACTAATTTTTGATTTGCGATTTTCGATGGACGATTTGAATTAATATGGCTGACGAAACTAAAAAGAAAGCGCCTGCGAAAAAGGACGCCAAACCCAAAGGGGAAAAACCGGCGGAGAGGGAACCGGCCCCGGCTGAAAAGGCTGCCGCGAAACCCGCGGAGGAAAAACCCGCAAAGAAGCCCGCGCCTGGCGCTGACGCTCCGTCAGTCGAAGCTCCCAAGCCCGATGGTGGGCCGGTGGCCGGAACTGCGCCGAGTGCCGCCGAACTCTTGGGTGAGGACGCTGCCGCCAAGAAAATCATCAAGGCCAAACACGCCAAGAACATTGTTTCCGGCGTGGCCA
>Ga0335085_10001614_pt1 | contig 46398 bp, 46 predicted proteins | sample Lox_Sample_45_FD_206712 | JGI IMG/M metagenome (GOLD analysis project Ga0335085, IMG submission 206712) | Soil microbial communities from Loxahatchee National Wildlife Refuge, Florida, United States - Lox_Sample_4.5 | ecosystem: Environmental > Terrestrial > Soil > Wetlands | place: USA...
CTGCGACCTGTGCGCCACCCTCAGCGACTTCCTGGCCGCCCCGGACCGGCGCACGCTTGAGTGGCCGCTCGCCAAGCAGCGGCGGCAGCACGTCCACACCAGGATCGACACCGCCGAGATACCGGTCACGCACGTGACCAAGCGCCAGGGCAGCCCGTACATCCTCGTCCTCCGCAAGACCGACGACCTGTTCGCCGGCGAGCAGAAGGCCCGCGCCCAAGCCGACTCGGACCTGGCGTGGCTCGCGAACGAATGGGACGGCGCCATCCGAGCTGGGGAGAAGAGCATCGCGTGAGCGCGTAGCAGTACTACCGTTCCGGCGCGGGACAGGCGGCTGACGGCCGAGCAGCAGTCGCGGCTGCGATCGCTGTCGAGCGGGCAGTACTTCGACGCCGTGGGACTTCCGCGTGTCCGGCTGATCCACGCGACGCGAAAGGCCGTCTACCGCATCCGGCCGTAGGTCTCGTCGTGGGTTCCGATCGCTTCCCAGATGATGTGCGTCTCGCCCGGGACGGCCTGCGAGCCGTACCGGAAGAGCGCGCGGCCATCTTTTGCCCAGGTCAGGGACCAGATCTCGGTGTTGACGAGCTTGTGGACCCGAAGCTCAGGGCTAAATCCCTCGCCGGCCTTGAGGTTGGCGACGAACTCCGCTACGGCTTGCCGGAAGGCGGCCCGCTGTTCCGCTTCGAGCTTGGCGAACTGGCGCTGGAAGGCGGCGAGCGATTCGAAGGTGGGCATCACGAATCCTCAAGCGATGCCAGAAACTCCTCCTCCGACCGGTACACCACGCTGTTCCCGCGCCCGCGATCGGCCTCGGCCTCGGCGATGCGAGCCTGCCATTCCGGGGACCAGAACCATGCCTGGTCGGCCGGGATGGACAGAGCGGGCGTCAACACGATGCGCCCCCCCTCCTCCGTCACGATGAACTCGTCCCCCTCTTCAAGGCTCAAGCTATCGACGACCTCACGCGGGATCGTGAGAATGTGCTTCTTGCGGAGGACCGCCTTGTTCGCCCGTTCCCTGGTCCGCACCTTCAGCCTCCTAGGACGACTTTCCTCCTAGCATACCAGTCGTCCCATGATCGACCCAAACGAGTATGTCGATCCCCTCTGGCCGGTCAGCGCTACCGTACGTCCAGCCCGGTCACGGCCCGCCCGATCAGCATCCGCTGGATCTCCGACGTGCCCTCGAAGATGGTGAAGATCCTGGCGGTATGGGCAGTTTATGCAGTTCAGCGGCCTGCGGACCCCCGTGGTATCAGCACGGATTCAGCACGCCCGTCCGATATGAATGTCGGTTTCGGGTCGGCCCGTGTCCGGTTTCGGTCGTGGTACGAGCGCACGCCGAGAAGGCTCGTCAGGCCGTGGCGTGTCCGGGCCAACGGACCCGGCCGGCTTCACAACAGTCATGATGCCGTCGTTCGGGAAACACCCGTGTCTCGCCGCTGCGATGTAGGCCCGTGAACCTGCGGGACGGTGCTACCTCCGTTGACGTCGCCTCGATGCCCTGGGCGATTGACCCAAAACGAGCCGCTTGCTGTCGAGGACTTCATCGAGGAAGCCCAGAAACGCGGCGTTCACCTGCAGCCACGATTGTCCTTCGAGACGGTCAAGTGGACCTGGCCATCGAATTCCCCGTGGACAGGAGTACCGCAAGGACACCTGGACGAGGCCCTAACAAACCACCGTTCTGTGGTCGCCCGCTCCATCCTCGTGAGCATCTCACTGGGGGGACCAAATCGGTATTCGCCAGCGCGGCAGCTGACCTCGTGATGATTCAGGCTTGGTGGATTACGAGTTTCCCGGCAGCCCGCGCCGCACGGATCTGCGACTTGAGCACCTTGCCGCTCGGGTTGCGGGGCAGTGCCGAGACGACCGCAATCTGGCGCGGGGACTTGTATCTGGCCAGGCCGTCGGCACACCACTCCGCCAGTTCGGCGGCGGTGGGCGGGTTCCCGGTATCCAGCGGCACGATGACAGCCAGCGGCGTCTCGCCCCATTTCGGGTCCGGAACTCCGACGAGTGCGACCTCGGCGACCTTGGGGTGGGCAGCCAGGACGTCCTCGACCTCGGCGCAGTAGATGTTCTCTCCACCGGAGATGATCATGTCCTTCTTACGGTCGACCACATAGAAGTAGCCGTCCTCGTCCTGCCGCACGAGGTCGCCGGAGTGGAACCAGCCGCCGGCGAACGCCTCCGCTGTCGCCTCGGGCTTGTCCCAGTGCTCCCTCATCAGCATCGGGCTACGGTAGACGATCTCGCCTACCTCGCCGCGAGGGACATCGTTCATAGCATCATCCACCACACGGACCTCGACGTTGAGCATGGGAGTCCCCACGGAGCCGATCTTGCGCAGCGCGTCCTCGCCGCGCAGCAGGGTGATGATCCCCCCGCACTCGGTTTGCCCGAATGCTGTGCTCACCTCCGCCTGCGGGAACGTGTCGATCATCCGCTGCAGGAGTGTCGTCGTCGCCGGTGCGGCACCCCATCCGATCTCGCGCAACGCTGTCAGGTCTCGCTCCTCGATCCCCTGGAGGTCGCAAACGGCCTGCCACTGCGTGGGGACGAGGAAGCAGGACGACACCTGCTCGCGTTCGAGCTGGTCCACCACGGCTTCCGGGTCGAACTGCCCGCTCGGCATCAGCACCGTGCGGCCCCCCACCAGGAGGGTGGTCAGCAGGCTGGACAGTCCCGCGATGTGGAACAGCGGCGTCGCCCCCATCGACACGCGCGCATGCGGCGGCATCCCCCGGTGCACCGAGTCGCTGAACGCGTGCAGTACCAGATTGCGGTGCGTCAGCACGGCACCCTTGGGACGCCCGGTGGTGCCGGACGTGTACATGATGACCGCGGGTGCCTGCTCGTCGACCGGCACGTCCTCGAACTTGGCTGACGTGTTCCGCATGGCTCGCTCATAATTCTCGGCGCCGGGCAGGTCCCCGTCGAACACGAGGCAGGGCCCCGTGTGCCCGGCGGCATCGCGGGCCTTCCCCATGGTCTCCGCCAGTGACCCCTGCACGACGACCGCTGTGGCAGCGCAGTCGGTGAGGATGTAGGCGACCTCGTCTGCCACCAGCCGGAAGTTGACCGGCACGCAGATCGCACCCAGCCGGGCAGCAGCGACATAGGTCTCGATCGCCTCGAGGCTGTTGAGCGCAAAGAGCGCCACCCGGTCCCCCGGACGCATCCCGCGCATCTGCAGGGCACTGGCCAACCGGCTCACCCGCTCGTCGAAGGTCCGATAGGTGTGGCGGACCTCTCCGAAGACGAAGGCCACCTCATTCCCGCGGGTTCTGGCGTGCCGGGCCAGCTGATCCGACATGGTCATGCCGTGACCGACCAGCCGTGGCGTCGAGGTTTTGGACACCGGGCTCATCCCCTGCACAGGTCCACGAACGCGGTGACGGCGGCGAGCGCCTCGGGGAGCTCGGCGAAGATCAGGTGCCCCGCCCCTGGGAACGTCTGCAGCGAGGCGCCCGTAATCGCCTTCTGCCACTCGGCAGCGTGCGCCACCGGGATCAGCTTGTCGGCGTCGCCCCAGAGAAGGTGCGTAGGCATGCTGATCCGTGACGTCGTGCTCGCCAACTCCGGGTCGGAGGGACCAGGCGTGAAATGCCTCAGCGATTCCTGCTCGCGGGCGCGAGCGGCCTGGAACGCCGGATCGGGGCCGGCTGGCAGGCGTCCCTCCCAGATGGAGGGGTCGTTGGTGAGCATGGTCAGCCGCTCGGGGGGCGTCATCGCCATCATGTTGGCGATGGGATGCTCCGGGACGTGCATGCCGAGCGGCGCAGCGAGAACCAGTTCGCTGACGCGCTCCGGGCAGCGCGCCGCGAAGGTGGCCGCCAGCCACCCGCCGAGCGAGTGGCCGACCAGCACCGCGCGCTCTAGACCCAGTGCGTCGAACACGCCGCTGAGGTGCCGCGCCACCGCGTCCGGGCCGGTCAGCAAAGGCTCGGGATCCGTGGCACCGTATCCAGGCATCAGCGGGGCGAAGACGCGGAATCGGTCGGCCAGGGACCCGAGGAAGTCCAGGCCCTCCATGATCCCGCCGCCGTGCTGATAGACGAGGGGCTCGCCCTGACCGGTCACGAGGACCTCGGTGAAGCGCCCTCTAACATCTACCGTGGTGCTCGATAGAGCCACTGACCTCATCCCTTTCATGGACGCCGATCGCTGGTCGGAAGGAGGTGGACGCCGGGTTGCCTGGCGCCGTCACGCGGGCACGGAAACGGATTCAACCTCGCGGACAGCGGGGATGACGTCGGTGATGAACGCCTCCAAGGTTCGAGAGGTCTCCTCCTCGGTCATGTCGCCGATGGGCAGCATGAGCACGAAGTAGTTCGCCAGCCCGCGCCGGGCCGCCTCGACGTAGTAGTTCCGCACAGTCTCGACCGAGCCGGCGACGACCAATTCCGTCTCGAGCGGGTCCAGGCGAAGCTGCATCTCGGCGACTGGATTGTCCATCTCCGGCTGAACCGCCTGCAGGTGCGGCGGGATGCGCCCGTGCCCCCGCTTGAGCTTTTCGAGGTACGTGTTCCACCGCTTTCTGGCGATGGCCACCGCCTCCTCATCGGTGTCGGCGATGACGACAGCCTGGGTCTGACCGAGCTTCGGTTCCGTCACATGCGGATTCTGGTGGCCGGGCTCCTCGCGGCTCGCGGCGCGCAGCTCGTCGTAGCGGCTGCGGATCGCTTCGGTGATCGGCTTGGGGAAAACGAGGTTGTGCCCACCACGACCCGCGGTCTCGAAATTGCCGGCGGTCCACAGTGGCGGGTACGGCTGCTGGACGGGCCGGAAAGGAAGCTTCATCTCCAGGAAGTCGTAGAATGTCGAGCCTTCGCTGGAGATGATGCCGGTCTCGAAAGCGCGGAGCAGCATGGCGAGGATTTCCCTGCTGCGCGCCGATGCCTCTTGCGCGTCGTGCCCGAACATGAGGTGCTCAAACGGCGTGATGCCCTTGCCGACGCCGAGCTCGAGCCGGCCGTGCGAGAGGACGTCCAGCATGGCCAGGTCCTCGAAGAGCCGGACTGGGTGGTGCAGCGGCAGGCAGACGACTGTGGGAATGAGCTTCAGCCGCGTGGTCTCACGTGCCAGCGCGGCGAGGAAAGTGGTGGCCGTCGGCGCGACGGACAGCGAGTGCCCGTGGTGCTCAGCGAGGTGGAAGGCGTAGAACCCTCCTTCCTCTGCGCGCTTGAGGAGGGCGATGCGGTTCTCGTAGATCGCTTCAACGGGGAGGGAATCATTCAGCTCGACATGGTCGAAGATCCCGAACTCGATGGCCAACTGTTCTCCTGATGGCGACTGGCCGCCCGCGGACGGCTCGTGTGATTGGGAGCAAGGAGGCGGCGCGCAGGAGCTCCGCGTGCACCGTCGGGGGCTTCTAGGCCGGGCGGTTTCCGCCCCGGTAGGACTGGGGCCAGATGCCCTGCTTGCCGGGGGAGAGGATCCCGTTGGGGTCGACGGCATCCTTGATCGTTTCGCAGAACCGTCGGTAGGCGTGGTTGTTAAAGCTGTATTGCGCCTGCGCGAAGTCCATGTTGTCTAGGTGTGCGCGGTATTCCCCGAAGCCAGCCTTGGCGCTTTCCTCGAGGATCCTGCGGCAGGCGTCATACGCGCGGCGGGTGTCTGCCTCGTCCTCGACGTCGTAGATCACGCCGAAGACATGGAGGTAGCTGCGGGCATTGATGAGAGCGGGGTAGGCAATGTAGTCAAGCCCGAACTCTTGCTCGATGACGTTCCGGAGCAGGGTGTGCAGGCGCCATGCCTCCTGGCCCTGCAGAGGCGCGACAAGACCCGTCCCGGCGTGCGCGCCGGCCGATGTGCCGTACCAGCTCACCATGTGCATGAACTCGAGGTTGGGGACCCCGCCGAGCACGCGGTCGGGCGGCGCTGGCAGGTTGGGGATCTCCTCCGGGGCGTGCTTGTTGGCTCGCACGGTCGCCCCCGGAATCTGCTCGATCGCCTTCCTGATCTTGACGATCTTGTGGTCCGCCACCGCGTCGTCTTCCCACAGCGCTGCATGCACTGTCCAGCGGCCGATGCCGAGGTCGCGGGCCATCTGGTCGATGGCGTGCTCCGGCATCGCGCCCTCGCCGTTGTGCCACCGCGAGCGCTGTTGGGCGAAGGCAGTCGACGCGAGGGTGACCGCGTTGTAGAGGCATGGGACGCCCTCGAGGGTGCGGTCGAGACGCAGCCGGCGCAGCGTGTCGATCAGCGGGATCAGGTCCGCTTCGCGCGGGATGTCCATCCACAGCGGCGCGTAGACCTCGGGCTTGGGCATCAGCCAGACGCCCATCTTCACGACCACACCGTAGTTGGACTGCATGAACAGCTGATCGAGCGTGGGCCCAAGACCCCGGCGGAAGAGGTGCCAGGCCTTGCTGCCGGGCAAGGCGCCCATGCCGGTGCGGAGGATCTCGCCGTTGGCAAGCACGATCTCCATCCCGCAGGGGGCCATGAAGTCGGCGCCGTAGGGCAGGTAGGTGCCGCCGTGCTCGAGCGAGTTGCCGATCACGCTGCCCCAGCCGAGGTCGGTGGTCGACACCATGAGCCGATGGCCGCCGGCCTCGATGGCCTCGTAGAGCTGTGACCAGGTGACCCCCGGCTCGACTTCGGCGTAGCCGAGTTCCTCGTTAATCTCGAGGATGCGATTCATCCGGCGGAGGTTCATGCCGATCGAGCCCTTGACGCGGGGCGAGGCGCCGCCGAGACCGTTGTTGCGCCCCGTCGAGGTCGTCCAGATCGGCACGCCGCGCTCGTTGGCAATGCGGAGGACCGCCTGGATCTCCTCGACCGACCCGGGCTGGACGACGCCAGAAGCATCGTAGTCGTCCCAGTTCTTATGCCAGAACGGATCGCGGAACTCGAGCGCGGCCTCGCCGGTGAGCACGTGCTCCGCGCCGATCTCGGCACGGATGGCATCCAGGGCGCCCGCAATGCGAGCGCTCGACAGGCCTGTTGGGAGTGTGACGCTCATTGCGCCTTCCTTTCGGCAACTCCGAGTGGCGTCTGAGCTGGCCCATCGGACCAGGCTGGCAACGCGCTCACGTCTTTGTGACGAAGCACTCATACAGAGTCTTGTAACCATGGCGATAAGTCAAGCATTATCATGTCTGCCGTCGTGAATTTGTTCTCTTTAGCTGTCGACTGGATCGCTAGCGATGAAAAAGTTCCAAGCATAGTCCGTATGATGGTCGCCGGAAAGAGTTGACAACCGCTCGGTGAGCTTGCAACACAGACGAGACGGTCACCGTGTGAATGCACAACGAACTCGCCCGGCACGCCCATAGCGCGCCGGGCGAGGCGGTCAGCCCGCGGACGGCTCGTACGCCAGGTGGGCGCGAAGCTCCGACCCGCTCTGGTCGAGCCAGCCCTTTGCAGCGGCGAATTGAACCATCTCGTCGAATGCCCGGCACCACGTGGGGTCGTCATCGCGTCCGCACGCCGCACGCAGTTGGGTGATGGACACCCAGGCATGGGTGGGCGATTCAAGCCGGCCGAGTGGAGCCAGTGCGCCCCCGACGTCGCTACTGGCGACGCCCGCGACCACCACGCTAAAGCGCTTCAAGTCGTCGGCGTCGCGCACCTCGAAGTGCTGACGGGCAGGGTCGACGTGGATGAGCACGAACGGTCACCTCTCACACTGTCGTTCGGGGTCGCCCCGGCGGTGGGGCGACGGCGCTGGCAGATCGATCAGGTCTGCCAGCCGGGCGCGGTGGAGGCCCGGCGTGCCGAACGCGATCTGGTCGGCCTTGGCGCGCTTGAGGTACAGGTGGGCAGGGTGCTCCCAGGTCATGCCGATCCCGCCGTGCAGCTGAACGGCTTCCTCGGCCGCACGGACGGCGACGTCCGCGCACCAGGCCTGTGCCACCGCGATGGCCACGTCACAGTCGGGGTCGTCCTCGGCGAGCGTGGCCGCGGCGTACCGTGCCGCGGCCGCCGCGGTCTCCACTGCGAGGTACAGATCAGCCAGCCGGTGCTTGAGCGCTTGAAAGCTGCCGACGACGCGCCCGAACTGCCTGCGGTCCTTCAAGTACGCCACGGTCGTGCTCAAGCACCACTGTGCGATCCCCAGCTGTTCAGAGGCCAGCAGCGCGGCGCCGGTCTCCAATCCCCGCTGCACGGCGGCTGCACCAGCCCCTGCGGGGAGCATCAGCTCGCCGGCCGCTCCGTCGAGGGTCACGTCGGCGAGCTGGCGGGTCATGTCGAGCGAGACCACCGGGTCGATGCCGACGTCCCGCGCCGCCACCGCGTACACCGACGTCCCGTGGGGGGTGGAAACCGGTACCAGGAACACGTCGGCATCGCGTGCGCCCGCGACGCCGAGCACCCGCCCGCTGAGCCGTCCCGTGGCTTCGTCGACTGACACATCGGCTGCGGCGGCACCTGGAGCGGTCGCGAGCGGCAGGAGCAGTGCCGCGGTGCGGTCACCGGTTGCCAGGCCAGCCAGGAGGTCGTCGGCCGCACCGCCGGGCTCCACGGCAAGCAGGACGGTTGTCGCCACGACGCTGCTGCTGAGGAACGGCACCGGCGCCACCGAGCGGCCAAGCTCCTCGAGCACCACGGCCGCCTCGCGCACTGATGCCCCTGCGCCGCCTCGCGCCTCGGGGACGAGCAGCCCCGCTACGCCGAGCTCGGTGGCGAGTGCCTTCCACAACGGGGCCACCAGCGACCGGTCGTCGTCGTAGGTGGCGATTACCGCGGTGGCCTGCGACCGGTTGGAAAGCAAGTTTCGGACACTGGCGCGCAGGTCGGTCTCGACGTCGGTATACAGCAGGTTGAGGTCGCTCATCGCGGCAGGTCCTTCCAGGGGATGTTCTTGTCGGCACGCGGCTCGGCGGGCAGTCCGAGCACGCGCTCGGCGACGACGTTGCGCAGGATCTCGGAGGTCCCACCCTCGATCGAGTTGCCCTTGGCGCGGAGGTAGCGGTACCCGGCGTCGCGACCGGTCAGGTCGAGCCGCCGCGGACGGACCATGGTCCAGTCGGAGTAGCGGAGGCCCTCGTCGGCGAGCAGTTCGAGTTCCAATCCGCTGGCCTCCTGGGCGAGGCGGGCGAAGGCCAGTTTCATCGCCGCCCCCTCCGGCCCAGGCTGGCCGATGGCCGATTTCTGCCTGAGCCGCTCTCCGGCCAGCCGGACCACCTCGGCCTCCACCCAGGAGCGCACTATCCTGGCGTGCAGCTCCGGTGTCCGCAGGTCGGGACGCTCACGCCAAGTCCGGGCGACTGTGCCAACCATGCCGGTTTCCCGCGGGGCACTGCGGCCGATGAACACCCGCTCGTTGTTGAGCGTGGCGTTCGCGACCTTCCACCCCTCTCCCTCGGCACCGAGCCGCTGGCTGTGAGGGATGTGGACGTCGGTGAGGAAGACCTCGTTGAACTCGGCCTCACCGGTGATTTGCCGCAGCGGCCGCACCTCGATCCCGGGGTCGGTCATGTCGCACAGGAAGTACGTCAGGCCGGCGTGCTTGGAGACGGCGGGGTCAGTCCTGGCCAGCAGGATTGCCCAGCTGGCCAGGTGCGCGCTCGATGTCCACACCTTCTGCCCGTTGACGACCCATCCGTCACCATTCCGGACGGCGCGCGTGCTCACCGCGGCGAGATCGGAGCCGGCGCCGGGTTCGCTGAACAGCTGGCACCAGATCTCTTCGCCTGTCCACAGCGGCCGAAGGTAACGCTGTTTCTGCTCGGCCGTTCCGAAGGCCAAGATCGTGGGAGCTGCCATGCCAAGCCCGATCCCGTTGACCTGCGGATCGTTATCCGGCGCACCGGCCGCGGTCAACAGGCTGTCCACCTCGGACTGCAGCTCACGCGGCAAGCTAAGCCCGCCGAGGCCGGGCGGGAACCACACCCACGCCAGGCCCGCGTCGAAGCGCGCCCGGAGGAACTCCAGCCGTTCGGTGCTCGACGGGTTGTGCTCGGCGAGGAATGCAGCGACCTGTCGCCGCAGGTCTTCCCTGATGGTGACCTCGTTACTCATTGTGACTCCCGTTTGCGGTGAGACGTGCTGGACTGATCGGGTGCGTGGCAGCCATCAGGGCACCAGCACACTCACGATGTTGGCGACGCACACCGGTTTGTCGCCGCCTTCGCGCTCCACGGTCACGCGGGCCACCAGTTGCCGACCGCGGGCCGCGGGGCTCAGGGAGACATGGAAGGCCTTCATGCGATCGTGCTCCGGGAGCTCATTCCAATTCTCCTGCTGTGTGGGGAGGTCATGCTCAACGCCGGCCGACGAGCGACGCGCCTCCGTCGACGACGAGCAGTTGCCCGGTCACCCAGTCGGCGTCGTCGGACAGTAGGAAGGCGACGGCGCTGCCGATGTCCGAGGGCTGGCCGAGCCGCTTGAGGGGGTGACTCGCGGCTACCTCTGCCTCACGGCCCTCGTAGAGGGTGGCCGCGAACCTTGTCTTCACCAGTCCCGGTGCGACGGCATTCACCCGGACGATCGGGCCAAGCTCCAAGGCGAGCTGGGCGGTGACGTAGTTGAGGGTCGCCTTGCTGGCGCCGTATAGTCCCATTCCCCGAGCGTGACCGTTTCCCGCAAGGGAGGACATGTTGACGACAGCGCCGCCGTGCTCACGCATCCAGGCCCGGTGCGCCTGCTGTACCCAGCACAGGGCGGCAATGCAGTTCACCTCGACGACCTTGCGGACGGCCGCGTGCTCGGTCTCGGCCAGCGGTCCGGTAACCGGGTTGATGCCGGTGTTGTTGACCAACAGGTCGATACTCCCGAACGCCTCGATCGTCCGCTGGACGGTCTCGGCCTGGTGATTGACGTCGTCGGCCCTCCCGGCAACAGCGAGCGCGTGTTCCGGACCGCCGAGCGTTGCCACCGCCTCGTCCAGCGCCTCCTGCGTGCGGGCGGTGATGGCGACCCGAGCCCCTTCATCCACCAGCCGCTGGGCGACACCGAGCCCGATTCCGCGGCTAGCTCCGGTCACGATCGCCGTCTTGCCCTCGAATCTGCGTCTCACGATAACTCCGTGCTCAGCTCAGCCGCTCGAGGACCATGGCCATGCCCTGGCCTCCGCCGACGCACATGGTCTCGAGTCCCCACTGCTTGTCGTGATGCTGCAGGCAGTTGATCAGCGTGCTGGTTATCCGGGCCCCGGTCATGCCGAACGGGTGGCCCAACGCAATGGCGCCGCCGTGCACATTGAGCTTGTCCTCGTCGATGCACAGCTGGCGGGCCGACGGGATGACCTGGGCGGCGAAGGCCTCGTTGATCTCGACGATGTCGATGTCGTCGATGGTCAGCCCTGCCCGGGCCAGGGCCTGCCGCGAGGCATCCACGGGGCCCAGACCCATGATCTCCGGCGACAGGCCACTCAGACCCGTGCTGACGATGCGGGCGAGCGGTGTGATCCCGAGCTCGCGCGCCTTCGTATCGGACATGACCACGACGGCGGCCGCCCCGTCGTTGAGCGGGCAGGCATTGGCGGCAGTCACGGTACCGTCGGGGCGGAAGACGGGCTTGAGCTCGGCGACGGCCTCCATGGTCACGCCCGGCCGTGGCCCGTCGTCCCGGCTGACGACCCTGCCGTCGGCGAGGGTGACCGGGGTGATGTCGCGGGCCCAGAAGCCGTCGGCGATCGCCTTCTCGGCCCGGTTCTGACTGCGGACGGCAAAGGCGTCCTGCTCCTCGCGGGTGATGCCAGTCAGCTGGGCGACGTTCTCGGCGGTCTGCCCCATCGCTAGGTAGATGTCCGGCAGGCCGCCGTCAACGCGAGGGTCTGCCCACATGCGACCGCCGGCAGCGAACTCCTCGCTGCGCGCGATGGCCCCAGCGAACGCCGGGTTCTGGGTGCCGGGCAGGAAGTCGGCCATCCCCTTGGGGGCCTGACTCAGGGTCTCCACTCCCGCGGAGATGAAGACGTCACCCTCACCGGCCTTGATCGCATGCAGGGCCATCCGGGTGGTCTGCAGGCTCGAAGAGCAGTACCGGTTCACGGTGGTGCCAGGCAGGTGATCCATACCAGCCAGCACGGCTACCACCCGAGCGAGGTTGTAACCGGAAACGCCGGCCGGAGCACCGCAGCCCACCATCAGGTCGTCGACCTGCCGGGGGTCCAGTTGCGGCACCTTCTCGAGGGCTGCCTTAACCATCTGCATCGTCAAGTCGTCGGGACGGGCCTCTCGGAGCGAGCCCTTGAAGGCACGGCCGATCGGCGAGCGGGCGGTGGCGACGATTACTGCTTCCGGCACGGGGGCTCCTAGCTGACTAAGCGCTTGGTTAGCTTGTTTGAAGAATAGAAAGACGTCGAGCGGCACCGCCGGCGGTCGACGCTAGGACGTCCCTGCCAGTGGGCGCGACCACCGGCTGCTGGCGGTGGATGGCGTGGGGCGGAGGACAAGGTCGTGGTCCATGCGCGTTGCCAGATTCACGGGTGTGGCGATGCCTGCCATGACCTCGTGGAAGGCCGTCATAAGCAGCTCGTCTTGTGGTTCGACCATGCCAAGCCCCTTCGCCGGACAAGGAGAGTGTACGGGCGCCCGCGACTTAAGGCAACGTTCCTAGGTTTGCTGACGTAATTTTGTCTCATGACGTCGATCGACTCTCGCTGTTGGGTCATTGTCGGCCGAGTACAGCAGAGGTTGCGAAGTTACGGCCGGGACTTCGGGTAGCCTGTCGGCGTGTCACAGCTGAAAGCCCGCGCACTAATTTTCGACATTCTCGGGGACTATGTCCGCGCGGGGGGCGGCGAGATCAGGCTCAGGGCCCTCGTCGCCCTCGGCGAGCAACTCGGCGTCTCGTCCGCGACCATGCGGGTGACGGTCGCGCGAATGCGCGAGGATGGGTGGCTCGTGGTCCGCCGGGAGGGTCGCGAGTCGATCTACTCGCTGACCAGGAAGACGCTGCGGCTGCTTGACGAGGGACGGCAGCGGATCTTCCGCGGGGACCCCCAGGCGTGGTCGGGTGAGTGGTCCACCGTCATCTACACCGTTCCGGAGAGCGACCGGCCCGCCCGCGAGCAACTGCGGCGCGATCTGGCGTGGCTCGGCTTCGGTCCGCTAGCGCCGGCCACCTGGGTGTCCCCGCACCCGCTACTGGACCGGGTGGCCGAGGTCGGCGCGGCCATCTCGAATGCCCGGCTCGAACTCCTCACGATGCGGGCGCGGGATATCGCGGCCGACCGTTCGATCGCGGTCCGCTGCTGGGACCTGGAGACGCTCAACGCCGAGTACGCGACCTTCATAGGAAACTTGCGCCTGGAACTGCCGAAGTACCGCTCCGGCATGCTCGACGGGGCTGAGGCGCTGGCCGCGCGGGTCAGCCTGGTGCACGCCTACCGGCAGTTCCCGTACCGGGATCCAGGCCTGCCCGCCGAGTTGCAACCGCCCGGGTGGCTGGGCGAGCAGGCACGGGTGCTGTTCAACGAGGCGCACGAACTGCTCGTCCCGACCGCGCAGAAGTACTACGAGAGCGTCATCGGCACCACGGTGAGCGAGAAGGCGGCCAACCGGAACGAGGACTAGTGTCGAGGTCCTGCTCGGCGGCGACCGCGAACCACTCGGGCGCCTCCAGGACGCCGATCTCCAGCGGGATGTCCCACTGCACCGCGACGCGGTCGTGCGGGATAACGTCGAGGACCTTCTGCAGGTCGGCGAACAGCGCACGCTCGTAGGCGGGCATGACCTTCAGCGCGTCCTGCTTCTCGACGAATGAGGAGACACCGGCCAGGGGCGTCGTGTACTGGACCTGGAACCGGGTGCCCGGCGCGATCACGCCCTCGTCCGTCAGCCGGCGGAACGTCTTCCATGACTCGAGGTAGAACCCGGCGTTGGAGGGTACTGCAAGGGCATGGCCGTCCTCCTTGACGGGTTCGCGGGCATGTCGACCGGTGAACGGGCATGGGACCCGTCGTCATGCCAGCTAAGAAGAGCATCGAGCCTCGTCATGCCAGCGGAACCAACAATAGCAATAATTCGACGGGAGTCATAAGTTTGTTATGCTATCGGTGGTTGTGAGAGGGCTGTCGGTCCGGGGTCGACTGGTAGGCCCGGTGGTGGGTTGCGAGTCCATCTACAGCGTCGCCGTGCCGAGCGCCAGCAGCTCGGCGAACTGATCTTCGGTCAGCTCCACGACGGCGGTCACGATTTCGTTTCCCTGCGCTGCAGCAGGTGGTAGCCGTGCCGCTTTCGGGCTTCCGCCAGGGTCATTCCCGACAGGACGTCGGCGACGATCGCCTCCTCGCGAGCGCTAATTTGGGCGCAGACGGTGACCAGTTGCTCCTCGACGTCGCGCGGGACCGCCACCACGCCGTCGGCATCGCCGAGCAGCAAATCCCCCGGGCTGACGTTGACCCCTCCGACCGATACCGGGCGGCCGACATCGGACACCTCGACCCTGTCCTTTCCCGTCCGCATGAAGCGTCCCCGGCTGTAGACGGGATAGCCCAGTCCCAGGGCGCGCTGGACGTCGCGGCAAACGCCGTCGATGACCGTGCCGGCGACCTTCCGGTTGGCGGCCATGGCCGTCAGTATGTCGCCCCAGACGGTGCAGTCGGTGCGCCCCCCGTTGTCCAAGACAACGACCTCCCCTGACGGGACGTCGTCAAGGTAGTCACCGACGGTGCCCGGGGCGGCGGAACGTGCGGACACGTAGCGGACGGTAAAAGCCCGGCCGCACAGCCGGGCGTCGTCCAACAGCGGGACGATGCCCAGCATTGAACCTGACCGGCCCAGCCGGTCAAGCGCGTCGGAGACCGTGGCGGTGGAGTACCGCGCCAGGGGGTGGGTGAACGTCATGTGGAGGCCTCCTGGGCCGTCGGGAACCGGCTGTCGTGCATGACCTCGGTAATGGGCTGCCCGTTCCGGACAGCCTCGGCCATCGAGCTCTCCCTGGCGGTGATCCGCTCGGCTAGGTCGAGCACCCGGCTGGCCTCCGCGGCTGGCACGAAGACGACGCCGTTGCGGTCGGCCAGGACGAGGTCCCCGGCGTGGACCGTGATCCCGGCGAAGGACACGGGCTCCTCCATGGCAACCTGCACGATCCGGCCGCGGGCACTCACGGGGACGACCGCCCGGCCGAATACCGGGAAGTCCAGTTCCTCGCTCTCGGCGATGTCACGGCAGGCGCCGTCGATGACCACTCCGCCGATGCCGCGGCAGGAGGCGGCAAGGGTCAGGATGCCGCCGAAGCAGGAGACGTCAACGCGGCCGTCGTTGGCTATGACAAGCACGTCGCCTCTCCCTGCCGCCGCGATCGCCGCGGCCGCGATGTGCTGCGCCGGGCGGTCAGACGCGCGCGGGCCGGCCGTGACGGTTCGGGCCCGCCCGGCGACCGCTGCACGCACCGGCCACAGCGGCCCGATCCCGGTCGTCGCCCCCGGCAGGCCGAGGGTGTCCAGGGCGTCGGACACCGCACAGCTGTCCAGCCGCCTCAGCCGTTGGAGGTCATCAGCGTGACCGGAGACGACGGTCTCTCCTTCGCCGCCGTCCGGGCTCATCGACCGAGCCGGGCTGCGGCGGAGCGGATGCGTTCGAGGAACGGCTCGGCCGGGTCCACACCGGCGGGCCGCATCCCGCCGCGGAGCAGAAAGGCGACTACCTCGCGGAGTTCGGCGCTAGGGTCCACCGGTGCGGTGGCCGATCGCCAGCAGACCTTCCGGTCGGGCCGGACCAGGACCGCCCCGGAGTCGTCGGTCTGCCTGACATCCGCCCACCCAGTGTCCTCGGCGGCGACGACGACCACCGACACCGGGTAGCCGGACGACTCGGCCGCGTCGGTCGCGGCTTCCCGCCACAACCCGGCAGCGGACGGTCCGACGAACAGCGTGAAGCAGTAGGGCGAGACCAAGTCCACGGTCGAGACGGGGTGCTCGCGCGTGGCACCATCGCTGTGCTGCAGCCATACGTGCGGGAGGTGGTGCCCCGACCGGGTCGTCGGCCGGTAGTCGACCGGCGAGGTCTCGCCCTCCGGCGGGGGCGTCCCGTCCGCGACGAGGGCGCCGGTCACGTAGGAGAAGCCGGCTTCGACGTTAAGCTGGCTGTAGTCGTTGGCGTTCTCTGCGATCGCCTCGGCCACCAGGGCCCGTCGCTTCTCGCCCTCCGGCGTGTCGCTCACGAATACGCCGATCTGCTGCCAGCCTTCCTCCTCGGACATGCCCGGTGACAGCCCGAGCGCGGCACCGATGGGTGCGTGCCGCCCGGCGTTCTCTAGCGAGTGAGCGGTGTTGTACGCGGCTACCGGGCGGCGTTCGTGCTCGTAGCTGTCGAGCAGGGCGTCGTCTGCTTGCCCGCTCAGCACGGCGGCGAGCTTCCAGGCGAGATTGTGCGCGTCCTGTACGCCGGAGTTGAGGCCGAGGCCGCCCGTGGGGGGATGCCGGTGTGCGGCGTCGCCGGCGAGGAAGGTCGACCCCACCCGGAAGCGCCGTGCTACCACGCCCTCGAACTGCCAGTGGCTGACCGAGTGCAGCGTTATGGAGTGGTCGGCGGGTACGCCGAGCATCTCGCGGGCCCGGGCGAGCGCCGTCTCGTTGTCAAGGAATGGCAGCTCGTCCGGGCGGCGGTTCACCGCGACCAGCCACTCGGGAGACTCGCGGCCGTACCGGCCTGGACCGAGTGCCTGCAGCACGCCGACCGGGCGCCCCTCCCCCCACGGCTGGATGAAGTGGGACAGAAGGGCGTCGGGCTCGGACCACATGGACAGGTCCATGCTGACGTGGTAGGTCACAACGTCCTGGATCGCCGTCGGTCCTTCCCGCTCGACGCCAAGCAGGGCGCCGCTGACACGCCCCCCGTCGGCCGCCACTACGTAGCGGGCGCGCACACGACGCGTTGCGCCCGTCTGCCGGTCGCTGATCGTCGCGGTGACGCCACCTCCCTGGTGTTGCTCGAGGGCGGTCAGCTCCTGGTGTGCCCGGATCCGTCCTGGACAGCAAGCCGCGGCGTGTCGCCAGAGCAGCGGGTCGAGCCGGATCTGCGGGAGGTTCGTGAACTTGCGGGGACTGGCCTGCGCGTACCGCTCGGCGTCGGGGCCGCCTCCCCACGCCGGGACCTCCCCCAGCTTGAGCCCGTGCAGCGGGGTGGGGCCGGCGACCGAGGTGTACCAGACGACCTTGCGCCACTGATCGTTGTCGGGTGCCATGGCATAGATGTCGTCGGCCACGCCCATCTCGGAGAAAATCTCCATGGTCCGGACGTTGAGCAGGTGGGCGCGGGGGAAACGAGACTCGAACGAGCGCCGTTCGACCAGCAGAACGTCGATCCCCCGCTGGGCAAGCAGCACCGCCGCCGTCAGCCCGACCGGGCCGCCGCCGACGATCAGGACGGAGATTTCGTCCGGCCACTCGTCCGGGCCTACGGGCTCGAGCAGTGCGGGCCGGTTGACGGCGGTGTGGGTCAACGGACCTGCTCCCGCGGAACGGCCTCCTGGATCGGAACGCACGTCAGGCACCAGGCCGGTCGCTCTGCGGGTCCGCTTCCCAGCCACGCCAGGCGACGAAGGCCATGGCGCAGCCGGTCCCGGCCTCGGAGCGGTAGCAAGGCTGGTAGGACACGACCTCGGCCGACAGGGGCGATTCGGCTAGTGCCCCGGCGACGGTGATCCAGCTGCGGTACTCGGATGTACCGGAGCGAAGGACCTCGTCCTCGAGGCCGGTGAAGAAGCCGGCGTCTTTGGTCCTCAGGGCCTCGAGGAACCCTCGGTCGAGCTCTTCGTCGATGACGAAGTGGGACAGGCCGCCGGACGCGACGAGCCCTATCTTCAGATCACCAGGGAAGCTGCGGATTGCTTCGCCCAGCGCGAGACCGAACTGGTAGCAGCGCTTGGCGCTCGGCGGGTTGGGCTCGTAGAAGGTGTTGATGAAGACCGGGATGACGGCTGGAATGTCCGTCCCGCCTCCCAGGATGGACTGGATCACGAACCCCCACCCGTGCGGGATGCCGTGGTCGTTGTACTCGCCGGCCGGCAGCTCACGTGATGCCGCTGGATCGAACCCGGCCCGGCTGGTCTGCTTGATGATGTGCAGTGCTAGCGCGCTGTGGCCACGCCGCGTGGTTGGCTCCTCCGGATGGTTCTCCACCTCGGCGATCGCCACGCCAGGCGGCATCGAGTCGAGGGCCTCCTGGGTCAGCGGCATGTGCTCCACCGCGTCGCCCCAGTAGACCGCGAACTGGGGGAGCAGTTCGTCGGTGAACGTCTCCTTGTGGTCGCTGCTGACGATCACCAGGACGTCCAGATCGGCCTCGCGGACGATCCGCCCGAGCTCGTCGATGGCGGCATGGCTGGCCGCATGCCGCGCACGCCACACCTCAGGCGCGCACTCCGCCGCGAACGCGGCGCCGCGCAGGTCCCGGAGTTCCGCGAACGGGTAGTCCTTGCCTCGGAAGACAAGCGCGGGATTGGCGCGGTCCGCCTGCACGCGCAGGCCCCACTGGTCTGGCGGTGTACCCAGCTGAGGGGCGTGCGACGTGCCGATCCCGAGTCGGATCTGGGCCATAGGTGCGTCCTCTCTCTGCGGGCGCTGGTGCCGGCCGCTACAGCCGGAACAGTTCGCGGGCGTTGGTCTCGAACAACTGCTTGCGCTGGCCCTCGTCGAGCCACTCGATGTCCTCGATGAGGAGGTGGATGTCGTCGATCCAGCGGCCGGTGGCCGGGTCGCGCGTCGAACCGACGCCCGGCTTCTCCGAGCCGAATAGGCAGCGGTCGACGCCTACCGCGTTGACGAGGAGCTCGATGGAGTCCTGCGTGTAGAGGCAGGTGTCGTAGTAGAGCTTGCGGAGCATCTCGCGGTAGTTCGTTCCCAGACGGATCGCGCCGGGCTCGAAGCGTCCCCGCTGGTACGGGATGGCCCCGCCGCCGTGCGAAACGATGATCTTCAAGTCCGGGAAATCATCGAAGACCCGGGATGACGCCAGCGCCGCGACAGCGAGCGACTCCTCCTGGATGAAGTGCAAGGAGTAGGTCTCACGGGACGGTGGCCGGCACCCGGCCGAGTGGATCAGCGCGGGCACGTCCAGCTCGCACAGCGCCTCCCATACGGGATACCAGAAACGATCGTTCAGCGGCGGCGGCTGCGCGGTGCCTTCGCAGGGATCGGTATTCAGCAGTGCGCCAACGAAACCGTGCTCCCGCACGCAGCGGCGCAACTCTTGCGTCCAACGGGCGGGGCCGGTCTCCATGCTTTGCGGCATGCCGGCCATCCCACGGAACCGGTCGGGCTCGATCCGGCAGGTGCGGGCGATGATGTCGTTGGTCTCTTCGGTGTACCACTCGACCAGGCGCGCCTGTTCGCTGTGCATCATCTGGTACGGCCGCGGCGAGATGAACTGCACGTCCACGCCGGCGCCGTCCAGGTGCTCAATGTGCGACAGGCCGCCGAACGCCGCGTTCGGCGCGTGCAGCGCATCGCGCAGCGTCTCGTCGGTGACCCCGGCGCTGCCTCTGCCGTGCGCTCCCCGATGGGACAGCAGGCCGGCCTTCCATGCGTAGAGCGAATCCGGCGCTGTGAGGTGACCGTGGACGTCGATCTTCATCCGTTGCTCCCGTGGTGACCGAGTGCCGTGAGTGGGTTGCGGACGCGTTCAGAAACGGGGGTGAGCTCGGCCGGCGGTTTCGGGCCCTTGTCCCTGCCACGCGTCGGGCAGGGGACGGCACCCTGATCGGTCACGGTGACGCTGAGCCGCCCAATATGCGTGATCTCCACGGTGACCTCATCACCGTCATGGACCGGCCCGACTCCGGCCGGCGTTCCGGTCGCCACGATGTCCCCGGGTTCGAGCACCATGACGGAACTGACGTAGGCGAGAAGCGCCGGCACGTTCCAGATGAGGTCGCCGATCTCCGCGCGCTGGCGGAGAATGCCGCCGACCCAGGTGCGCAGTTCGATCTGGCCCAGGGGACCGACCTCGTCCGGCGTAACAAGATGCGGACCGACCGGCGTGAAGGTGTCGAAACTCTTCCGGACTGAGCGGTCCTCGCCGCCGCGCATGGTCATATCCAGCAGGCACGTGTATCCCGCGACGAAGTCGAGGGCCTGCTCGACCGGCACGTGGCTCGCCCGGCGGCCGATGACCACTGCCAGCTCGCCTTCCTGGTCGAAGCGGCGGTCGTCGTAGGGCAGCTCGACGACTCCGCCGCCGCCGATTAGAGAGCTCGGGGCCTTGAGGAAGATGCCCAGGGAGTCGATATGGCTGTCCTGGTTCATCTCGACCTGGTGGTCGACGTAGTTGACTGGTGCCGCGACGATCTTGCTCGGGTCGGGTACCGGGGCGAGCAGGCGCGGAACCCGCACGACCGGACCATCGACCCGCAGCTCGCGGAGGTCGCTTCGCGCCGCGAGCAGACGCCGCATGGGGCCGCCGATGCCCTCCGCGGGGACCTGGTCGGTAACGTCAACCACGCCGCGGTCGGTGACGACGCCGACGCGCGGGGTTCCCGTCAGATCGAGGAAGGAACAGAGCTTCACACATATCTCCCGTCGGGGTGGGGGTTGCCAGGGGCGCTCCCCCACTCAGCGGGGAGCGGACCGGGGTCGGTGCTGCTAATCAAAGGGACCTCCTCTTCCCGGTAGAGCCCTAGGGCGTCGAGGACGGGTGCGTCGCTGGTGCTGAAGACATCGAGCTCGTCGTGCGCCTCGAGCTGCCAGGTCGTCCACGATGGGATGGCGATGATGTCGCCGGACGCGACGTCGAAACGCTCGTGGCCGACGATGGCGACGCCGCTGCCGCGGAACACGGTGGCCACGCGGGAGCCCGTCTGCCGCAGCCGGGGGGACCGTCCGCCGGCCAGGACGCGGTGGGCCTCGCAGCGCATCGTCGGCATGACGTCAGTGCCGCGGGACGGGTCCACGTAAGTCATGGTCGCCGTTTCGGCACCGGTCAGCTCCAGGCGGCGGGCAAGGGCACGGTCGGTGTCGGCCCAGCGGTAGGCGAGGAGTGGTGAGTGCCGCGGCAGTGTGCGTTGGCGCGGCGGCGGGAGCAGGCCAGCGCTGCCGTAGTTCCGCTCGGACTGCGACACCGGGTCGGTGAGTCGCTCGACTTCCTCGGAGGGCCCCTCCTCGAAGAAGACCGCTTCGAGGGCCGCGACCACCGGCAGATCGAGGACGTCCATCCACAGCATCGGCTCGTCGGTCGAGTTGTGGTGCTCGTGGTAGTTCCAACTCGGCGTCAGAATGAGGTCACCGGCCGACATCGAGAGCGGGTCCCCGTTGACGAGAGTCCACACACCGGAGCCCTTGAGGATGAAGCGGAGCGCGGCTGGGGTATGCCGGTGCGCAGGGGCGACCTCGTGCGGACCGAGATACTGCACTGCCGCCCACAGGGTCGACACCGCGTAGGGCGCGCCGTCGAGGCCCGGGTTGGCGCAGGCAAGGACGCGCCGGTCGCCGCCGCGGTCGATGGGGACCAGCCGACCTGCCCGTTCCCCGAGTGACCGCAGGTCCCTGGCTGACCACCGGTAGGGAACCGACCGCACCCTTGGGCTCGGTGTGAGCAGGCCCTTGAGCTCCCACAGGGGCTGGAGCTGCCGCGTGCCGAGGTCTCGGTAGAGCAGGTCGAGGTCGGGATCGGGAGACGTGAACTGTCGGGTGCCCATGAACGTTGCTCTCTCCTCGATTTTGTGCCCGCGGGAGACCGCCAGCAAAGCAGGCAGCGAGGGGCACGGGCGTCGCCTGGAAACTCAGTGAGCTGCCGTCAGACCGCCGAGGAACCCCGCACGTAGGGGGCCAGGCCCGGCTTGATCTTCTTGGTGTCGAGGAACTGCTCGAGCCCCTTCTCCCGGCCTTGCTCCGGATCACGGGCCAACAGTTGCGCGGACTTGGCCGCCATATAGTCGGTGGCCTGCTCGTAGCCCATCATCGACGCGTGCCTGAAGGTCTCCTTGGTGGAGCGGAGGACCTCCGGGTTGAGCCTGCGCAGCTTCCCGGTGAGCTCGCGCACGGCCTCGTCCAACTCCGCCCGCGGAACGGAGGAGTTGACCAGGCCTATCTCCCGAGCGCGCTGGCCGCCGAAGGTCTCGCCGGTGAGCGCGTAGTACATGGCGTCGCGATAGCCCAGCGCCAAGGCGATGTCGCGGGTGACGAGACCACCGGGGAGAATCCCCCAGTTCACCTCCGAGAGCCCGAACTGCGCCTCGTCCGCCGCGATCGCGAGATCGCAGGATACGAGCGGCATGAATGCGCCGCCGAAGCACCAGCCGTTCACCGCAGCGATGGTGACCCGCGGGAAGAACCGCAGCCGGTTGTAGGACCACTCGCGCATGGTCCACCGGACTCGCTCGGCATGTACGGGGTCGTGGTCGGTGTCGCGGAAGTACTCCTTGAGGTCCATGCCGGCACTGAAAGAGTCGCCAGCACCGGTAAGGACGAGGACGTCTGTCTCGCGGTGGTCCGCCGTGAGCCGAGTTAGGACGTCGAGCATCTCATCGTTGAGCTGCGGGTTCATTGCATTGTGCTTGTGCGGCCGGTTCAGGGTCACGGTGGTAACCCGGTCCTCGGTTTGCACGGTGATGCACTCGTAGCTGGCCACGTGCTCGCTCCTCGCAGTTACTGGGCCCAAGATGGAACGTATGACATTTGTCTAGCGGCAGTCAAATTATCGTTATATGTAGAAGTTGAGAAGGCGGCGCTTGCGTGGCCTACCGGGTCCTCCGCCAGCGCGGATCGGTTCACTCCGCTGTCGATGACGGGGCCTGGCTCACGGCTGGTTGACGGCACGACGGACAGCCCACCGAGCGAGGTCGGAACTGCTGACCGTCACGCCGTGCGCCTTTCAGTTCACGGGCCGACACGCCCGTTTCCTGACGCCTGGGTCGGGCTTCTTACCTAGCCGCTTTCCCCGCCGCGGCGGGAGCCTTGTCGGAGGACGCGAGGGCTCCGTTGTAGGTGCCAGTGAGGCCGCCGTCGACGACGATCGTCTGTGCGGTCACGAATGACGCACTATCGGACGCGAGGTATGCGGCCGCAGCGGCGACGTCCTCGGGGAGGCCGGCCCGCTGTATGGGCTGGAGTCGCGTGAAGGCATCGGCCATCGATGCCTTCAGCTGCTCCGCGGCCTCACCGTGGAGGCCGAGGCCGGTCCCGAAGGCGTTCGTCACCGTGCCGCCGGGGCAGATCGCGTTCACCCGGATGCCAAAGGCCGCCTGCTCGCGTGCCACCGAACGGGTCAGCGCGATTATCCCGCCCTTGGTTGCGGAGTAGATGTGCGGACCGAGTCCGCCTTGCAGCCCGGCGACCGAAGACGTGCTGATGACAGAACCGCCCGTCCCCTGCGCCTGCAGAATTCGGCACGCGTGCTTCATGCCCAGGGCGATGCTCCGCAGATTGGTAGCGATGACCCGGTCGAAGCCGTCGGCATCCAATTCGGTGATGGGGCCAGAGACGCCTTGGATCCCGGCGTTGCCGAAGAAGACATCCAGCCTGCCATAGCTGTCGACCGCGGCGGCGACCGCCGCCTCGATGTTGCTCTCAACGGTCACGTCGCATCGGACGAACGTCCCGCCGATCTCCTCGGCCACCTTCGTGCCGCCTGCTTCGTTGATGTCGGCCACCACCACGAGGGCCCCGTCGGCGGCGAACCGACGGGCCGAGGCCTCGCCAATCCCGCTCGCTGCACCCGTGATCACAGCCACCTTTCCGGAAAGTTCTGCCATGGGCGCACACGGTAGTAGATCCAGCCTCCGGACGCCAGACCTATGTGCAACATTTTTTACGATGGATACATGTATTCGTTTCATAAATGCTCATGCGGACAGCGCGCGAGTACTCGCTGCCCGCACTGTGCGGGGGCCGATGAAACGTGTTCCGGTCGGCTCGGCGCCGACCGTGTTCTCATCGCTGCCGTTGCCTACGAGCGCGCCGAATGCGACTGGGCACCGATGCGCGGTCACACGACCACAGGAGCGGTTCCTCCCAGCAGCTCCGTAGCACGTCGTCCGGCGATGCGGAGACGGTCGATGTAGCCCTCCACCATCGCGGGCCTCGTTGGCTCGGGGAACCCGTATACCGCGAGGACCATCGCGACGTCGCCGTCCCGGCGGAACACCGGCACCGTGATCACACCGATACTGGCCTTGGTCTCCGGTGAGAGATCGACGGGTTCATGGTCCAGTTTCCTGACCCAGCCGTGCAGGGCCTTGAGGTTCACCGCGTGCGGGTCTGTGGCCAAGCGAGCGAGCATGGATTCGAGCTCGCGCTCGGCCTCGCTACGCACGGCCACCGAGAAGCCGCGCGCACGTACGACCGCCAGCCGCTCGAGCTGTGCGGCGCGGTCCTGTTCGGATGGCAGGTGCTCAAGCCAGCGCTGCAACTCGGGGCCATTCATCCAGGCGGCGAACGCCGCCCCGACGGGGGGCACGAAGGCCAGTCGCTGGCCCACGAGCGTGGCCGGGGAGGTGGCGTCGAGTCCGCCCGCGCTGGCGGTCACGACGAGGTCTCCATCGAGAAGTGCCACGGCGGTGCAGCGCACCTCCGAGAGGTCCGCGGCGACCCGCTCCATCTCGCGGCGCACGAGGTCGACCTGCCGGAGCTCCTCGGTGAGAGCGCCGTGGGGGTCCCCCGCGGCGAGCGATAGCGGGGCGAAACGTCCGTAGCCGCCTTGGAAGAACAGCAGCGGCAGGTTCGGCTTCTCCATCTCGAGACGTCGCACCCGCCCGAGAACGACGTAGTGGTCCCCAGCCTCGTCCACCGACTCGAGGTCGCAGTCGAGCCACGCCACGACGCCGCTGATGATCGGCGAGCCAGAGTCCGCCTCGCGGAACGAGATGCCCCCGAACTTGTCCTGTGTCCGCGCCGCGAATCGCCGGCAGATGTCCTCCTGATCCGCGCTCAGGATGTTGACGCAGAAGCGGCCGGCACCGTGGATCCGCGGCCAGGTGCTCGACTTCCGGTCGGGAAAGAACGCAACCAAGGGCGGATCGAGCGACACGGACGTGAACGAGCCCACGACGAAGCCCACGCGTGCGCCGTCCGGATCGGTGGCCGTGACGACGCAGACCCCCGTCGGGTACTGCCCTAGGACCTGCCGGAACCATCTCGGGTCCCCTGATTCACCGGTCGACATCCGGGTCCCTCCGTCCGCGCTCGCGTGAACGGTTCCGGCAACGCCGCGCCGCGCCGATGCCTTTGCCAATCCCGCTTGCCGCGCCTGTAGTCACGGCAACGTTGCCTGATACATCCGCCATGGACAGACACGATAATGGCTGCGCGTACCGACCGGAAGATCACGCAATACAGTTTCGACACTGGATGCATGTCTTCGTTGCGCGATCCCTGCTTCATGCCATGAGCTACTGCCTCAGAACCGGCGTGTTGCGCCGCCTGTCGAACATTGACCCGATGGCGCAGTTCGCCGCGGTTCGATCTCGGGGTCGGCGGCCGCCCGACGCAACTACAGGCCAAGGTCCATGGCCGTGGTCAACGCGTGCAGGGCGGGTTGCGCGAACAACACGTACAACACTTATCAATCGACATACAGGTAACCGTTGTGTTTCGCTCGCGTCCGTCGTATCGTCACAACCAATCGCACTGATTGCTCGGTGAAGCGATCGGTGGTCGCCAGTGCGATGACTGGGCTCCCTGGACGTGCTCGGCGCAGTTGCGAACCGAGCTCAAACCGAATCACTTCATCCACAAGCACTTTCGACGAGCAAGACGAGCGAGACGAGCAAGGAGAAGCGAGTGAAGGACATTGGCGTGCGTTACCCCCTGCGCACAAGATCGGCGCGTCGCAACACACTGATGCAGGCGCTCATCGGCAGCACGGCACTCGCCGCTCTGGCCGCCTGCTCGTCCAGCGGCGGCACTAGCACCTCGCAGGCGTCGACGGGCGCTGCGACAAGCAGTTCGAACGGCGGCGTGGTGGCCGCCTACGTCTCGCAGTCGCAGCAGCTATTGAACACGGCGGCCAAGGCAGCCGTAACCGGTCCTTCGGTGGGCACCGCGCCCCTAGGAGAGATCGTGCCGTGGAGTGCGAGTGCCATGCCCGCGCCGAGTGCCCTGGCAACAGGAAAGACGATCAGGGTGGACGTCGTCTACACCTACCCAGTGGGTTCCCCGCCGTACCTCGCACATCTGATTCAAGCGATCGGCGCGAAGCTCAACTGGAAGATCAAGGTGTTCCAGGCCGCGTCGCCGACACAGCAAGGCGCGCTGACGGTGATGCAGCAGGCCATCCTCGACAAGCCGAACGCGATCATCGCCGCGGTAGTCCCAGCCCCTTATGTGATGCAGGCGCTACAGCAGGCGAAGGCGGAAGGCATCTACACAGTCGCGATCCACGCGGATGAGCCGAGCGACCCAGGCTACGACGCCTACGTCCCGGAAGGCGAGGGAATCCAAAAGGAGATTCTCGGAGCTTGGATCGTCGCGAATTCCGGCGGAAAAGGCAAGACTCTGTTGGTATCCGCACCCGGCTTCGCAGACGCTGACGTCCCCGCGGCCGCGCAATTCCTGCAGGGCTGTTCAGGTTGCTCAAGCAAGACGGTTCAGTTCAATCCCAACGTGTTCCTTGATCCGACGGCGGAACAGAGCAACATCGCTGCCACACTCACCGCTAACCCCGGTACGCAGTACCTGCTATGGGCAGAGGGCGCCGTTCCGCTGCAAGGTGCGCTCAACGCCATCCAGCAGTCTGCTGACAAGACAGTTCAGCTGGTCATGAACACAGCGGCGCCGCAGAGCATTCAACTGCTCAAGGCGGGCCAGGTGCCGATGGTGGTTCACAGTCCCGAGGCGATGCTGGCGGTCCTCGCACTTGACCAGGTCAACCGGCTCGTTCAAGGGCAGAAGGCACTAGCGGGGGATGCGTTCCGGTTGCCGATCACGTACTGGACGAAAGACAATGCGCCGGATCCCACGTACTCGGCGATCACCGCGGCCCAACTGAAAGAGAACGACTGGCTCGCCCCCTACGAGAAGGCCTGGGGAGTCTCGCTCAAGGACGCGATTCTTTCCGTCAACTCCTGAGATGACTCCTACAGTTCCGGTCAATCCGCTGAGCTCACCTGGCACAGCGGCCGCGCAGCGGGCTATCGACGCGGTGGGCCTGCGGAAGGTATACGGGGCGACGACGGCTCTCGCCGGCGTGGACTTCCAAGTCCGGGCCGGCGAGATCCACGCCCTCCTGGGAGAAAACGGAGCAGGCAAATCCACGCTTGTGCGCATCCTGGCCGGGGTCGAACGGCCCGATGACGGACAACTCAGCTTCTTCGGCGAGCCCGCCACCGGAGGCCCTGGCGAGCGTCGAAAGGCGGGGCTCGCCTTCATCCACCAGGATCTAGGCCTATTCGCCGGCTTCTCCGTAGCAGACAACATCGCTCTGTCTAGCGGGTTCCGACGACGCGGTGGATTGATCAGTCAAGCTGCCTCGGAGGGGTTCGCCCGGGAGATCATCGACCGCATCGGGTTCGTTTGCGACGTAAGAAAGCCGGTCGGCGAGCTAAGCCTGGCTGACCAGACACTCGTTGCGGTGTGCCGAGCCCTCGCACACGGCGCGCGGCTCGTCGTTCTCGACGAACCCACTGCCTACCTCGAGGTGCGTCAGGTCAGGAACCTCCTCAACCTGCTCTCCGGGTTGCGCGACGCAGGAGTTGCCTGCGTCCTCATCACTCACCGCACCGAAGATGTCCTGCGAGTGTGCGACCGGGTGACGGTCCTGCGTGACGGTCGCGACGTCGCGCAGCGAACTGCCAGGGGATTGTCTGAGCGGGAACTGATCCGCCTCATCGCCGACGGCAGTGAAGCCTCGGAATCGGCTCCGCCGCGGGAGCCGTCAAGCACGGCGCGATCCGTCAGGCTGGCGGCCCGCGATCTCCGCGGCGCCGGCTTCGGGCCGGTTTCCTTCGATCTCCACGAGGGGGAGGTGCTGGGGTTGTGCGGCCTCGCCGATGCGGGCCAATTCGCGGTCGGTCGAGCGCTCGTCGGGGACGCAGTCCTCCGCGCGGGGGCGGTCGACCTCGACAGGTGCCCGTATCGCCCAAGTGACATGCGCGCCGCGCTCGCCGCCGGGATTGGATTCGTACCAGCGAATCGAACGGCAGACGGCCTCGCAAGTTCGCTAACCGCCGCGGAAAACCTGCTCATGAGCCCTCCGCAGCCGTGGTGGCGTCCCCTGCGTCGCAAGGCGGACGAGTCGATCTGCCGGCAGCTTCTCGAAACCTTCCGCGTGTCTCCGCCCCTCGCCGACCGCGAGGTTTCAACCTTCAGTGGCGGCAATCAACAGAAGATCCTGTTGGCCAAGTGGCTTGGTTTCGACATTCGGGTGATCGTCCTAAATGAGCCGTCAGCGGGAGTCGACGTCGGCGCCAAGGCCGACATTCACTCCGAAATCCGATCAGCGTGCGCGGCGAAGGGGACCGCTGCCCTCGTCATTACAACGGACTTCCAAGAGATCGCCAACCTCTGCGATCGAGCCCTTGTCATGCGCCGTGGACAGGTCGTCGGCGAGCTCGACGGATCCGAACTTCACGCGGACTTGCTTACCGAAATGGCATACGGAGGAACTGTATGATTGCCGCAGCCCGATCAACGGCACGGCGCGCCGAGCGACGTCACTCGCCGCACGGGACTGGAGTCGGGGCCATGGCGCACCATGTCAGCAAGTACGGGCTGCTCATGCTCTTGGTCCTGGTCTTCATTGCGTTCAGCGTCGCCAAACCCGGCCAGTTCGATACCTGGGACAACGTCAAGTACACCTTTGACCAGCAGACGCCGGTCATCATAGGCGGCCTCGCGATCCTAATCCCCCTGCTCACCGATTCCATTGACCTGTCGGTCGGCGCGAACATCTCCCTGGGCAACATCCTGCTGGCCGTGCTCACCACGAATCACGGCGTAGCAACACCCGTGGCAGTAGCCACTGCCATCGCAACCTGCACAGGCGTCGGGCTGATCAACGGTCTGATAGTGGAAAAGATGCAGGTGACATCCTTTGTCGCAACCCTCGCTATGGCAACCGTCCTAAGCGGGATCGGCCTGGCTGTCAGCCACAGTGCGGACATTCTCACGGTTCCGGCGACTGTCAGATCAATGGTTCGTCCGGAGTTCATCGGCCTGCCGCTCTCGATCTACTACGGAATCGTGTGCGGGCTGATAGTCGCACTGGTACTGCGGTACCTGCCAGTCGGGCGCAAGCTGCGCGCGGTAGGAGCGAACCCCCGTGCAGCCGCATTGACCGGAATCCGGCCGGGGCTCTATCGAATAGTGAGCTTCGCGCTAGGCGGAACCCTCGCGGGAATCGCTGGTGTAGTCATTACCGGCCAGTTCGGATCGGCTACCGCAGCAGGAACGGCAAACGGCATGCTCCTGCCTATCTTCGCGGCAGTCTTCCTCGGTTCCACAGCATTCACGCCTGGTCGAATAAATGTGCTCGGCCTCTTCGTTGCGGCGCTTTTCCTCGCCTTTGTCTCCTCGGGCCTCGTGCTGCTTGGGGCACCTCTTTGGTTGTCGCCCGTCATCAACGGCACCGCACTGATTCTGGCAGTGGCACAATCGTCGTGGGCGCTGAGAATTCGAGCCCGCCACTTTCGTATACAGCAACTCAAGGAGCTTGAGCGCGAGGAGACAGCGGCATCGGCGCAGGCAGCTCCGAAGTAGCTCAGCTGATGCGTGAATGGTCCCCAGCGGGTGCGCATGTTCCGGACAAACGAGACAGGGGGCCGCCTGGTCCACTCCACAGCAGACCGACCCGCCTTCCGGGTGCACGATAGGTATATCAGCAGGTCAGGCTAGCGAACGTCCAGCCCGGTCACGGCCCGCCCGATCAGCATCCGCTGGATCTCCGACGTGCCCTCGAAGATGGTGAAGATCTTCGCGTCGCGGTGCCAGCGCTCGACCGGGTACTCGCGGGTGTAGCCGTTGCCGCCAAGGATCTGAATCGCCTGATCGGTCACCCGCACCGCGGTCTCGGCGGCGACCAGCTTGGACATGGAGCCCTCGGCGCGGTTGAACGCCTGGCCCTGGCGGGCCATCCAGGCCGCGCGCCAGGTGAGCAGCCGGGCCGCGTCGACGGCGGCGGCCATGTCGGCGAGTTGGAACGCGACCCCCTGGTTCTGGCCGATCGGCTTGCCGAACTGCACCCGCGTCGCGGCGTACTCGGTCGCGAACTCGACGGCGGCGCGGCCGACGCCGACCGCCATCGCGGCGACCGACGGACGGGACGCCTCGAAGGTCTTCATCGCCGCCTGCTCGCCGCCGCGGCCGCCCTCGCGGATCCGGGCGAGCCGCCTGTCGAGCTTCTCCTTGCCGCCGACCAGGCAGCTCCCCGGCACCCGCACGCTGTCCAGGATCACCTCGGCAGTGTGCGAGGCGCGGATGCCGTGCTTGCGGAACTTCTGCCCCTGGGACAGGCCCTTGGTCCCAGGCGGCACGATGAACGAAGCCTGCCCGCGCGAGCCGAGGTCGGGATCGACGGAGGCGATGACGACATGCACGTTCGCGATGCCGCCGTTGGTGGCCCAGGTCTTGACGCCGTTGATGACCCACTCGTCGTGCGCCTCGTCGTAGACGGCCCGGGTGCGGATCGCACCCACGTCGCTGCCCGCGTCGGGCTCACTCGAGCAGAACGCGCCGAGCTTGACGTCACCCGCATCGCCGAACATCTGCGGGCACCACTCGCCGATCTGCTCAGGCGTCCCGTTCGACGTCAGCGCCGCGGCCGCCAGGGTAGAGCCGACAAGCGACAGTCCGATCCCGGCGTCGCCCCAGAACAGTTCCTCAACCGCCGTCACGAAGCCAAGCCCCGACGGATCGAAGAACTGGGTCGCGAAGAAGTCGAGCGAATACAGGCCGATCTTCGCCGCTTCCTGCAGGATCGGCCACGGGGTCTGCTCGCGCTCGTCCCACTCGGCCGCGGCGGGCCGCATCACCGACGCCGCGAATTCGTGCACCCAGTCGCGCATCTCGCGCACGTCATTGCTCAGCTCGAGGGAGAACCCCGGTGTCGGCTCGCTCATGTTACTGGACAGTAACATGTAATCCGGGCTGAGTGAACCACCAGGGGAGGTGATTAACCAGAAATTTATCCGGAACGGGTTCGGGGAATGCTGGCGACAGGAGGAGATCTGGTGACCGACACGTGGGCCGGGCTTGACGGACTGAGCGACAAGCTCGCGGACCTCTACCGGGACCTGCATCAGCACCCCGAATTGTCCCTGCAGGAGTACCGCACCGCCCGGCTGCTCGCCGACGCGCTGCGGCCGCTCGGCTTCGAGGTCACCGAGCAGGTAGGCGGCACCGGGGTGGTCGGGATGCTGCGCAACGGCGACGGCCCGGTGGTCATGCTCCGTGCCGTCGTCGCCGCGGCCGCCGAAGATCACCTGGGCGAGCGGCGCGCCGGTGCTCGTCAGCGACCCCGCCGCCACCAAGGCCACGGTCGAGGCGTGCTCGGCGCGCCGGCCGATGGAAAGATAGACGCGTTGCCCAGCAATCACTCGGGCTCCTTCGCTCCGCTGATCGAGCCCACGCTCAGCACCGGCGTTCAGGCCCTGACCCTGGCCGCGCAGACCTGGCTAGGTCCGCGCTGCTGAACGCGGGACGATGGTCCTGCGCGGTGAGCATGTGACGGCGGATACTTGAGCTGTCGAACTGCGCGGAGGGAGGGCACGATGCGGAAGCTTGCGACCGATCGGGCTGGGCTCGAGATCTTGCACCTCGGGGACTGCTTCGGGCTGCTCGGAACGGTGCCGGTCGGGCGGATCGGTTTCCTCGCCGGCGGCGAGGTGATCATCTTGCCGGTGAACTTCCTGGTGGATGGGCAGGACGTGGTTTTCAGGACGGCGGCGGGGTCCAAGCTGTCCAGCATCGAGGTCGGACACTACGTGGGGTTCGAGGCCGACGCCTATGATCCGGCGACGGAAACGGGCTGGTCGGTGCTGGTGAGCGGACTCGCCGAGATCGTGGACGACGAGGCGGATGCCGCACGGCTGGACGCACGCGAACTGAGGTCATGGGGCGAGCCCGCCGACCCGGTGTGGGTGCGCATCAGGCCGTCATCCATCTCCGGCCGGCGCATCCCGGCCACCGGGCTCGGTGAAGGATGACCCTCAGCCGGGCCGCCCGCTATTCCTGAGGCTGGTGGGTGGCGCGGTAGGCCTCGACGGTCTGCAGCTTGTGCCACCGGGCGTACCGCTCGATCTCCGCGCTGTCACCGCTTTCTAGCAGCTCGATGAGGCGCGCGTGCTCGCCGGTCGCCGCCTTGGCGCGCTCGGGCAGGTAGGCGAACATCGTGTCGCGAATCCTGTCGAGGCGCCGGTTCGTCTGCTCGAGCAGCTCGACCAGGTACTCGTTGGCGCAGTGCCCGATGATCGTCGCGTGCAGCCGCCTGTTGAGCCTGCTGAACTCGCCGGGATCCCCCTCGGCCGCGACCCGCTCCATCTCGGCGGCGAGCGCCTTGATCCCGGCCAGGTCGGACGGGCTCAGGTGGGCCGCCGCGTCGGCGGTCGCGGCAGCCTCGAGGATCGCCACCGCGACCATCTGCTGCTCCCACGCCGTGGCGTCGACCGGGGCGACGATCGCGCCGACGTTCGGCTGGAACTTCACCCAGCCCTCGGCCTCAAGGCGCCGCAGCGCCTCGCGCACCGGAATCGCGCTCACGCCAAGCTCCCTGGCCAGGGCGTCGATGTTGAGCCGAGCCCGCGGGGCGAACGCGCCGGAATGGATGCGGTCCCGCAGGACCGTGTACGTCCGCTCCTGTTTGTTCACGCTTCGAGACTAGCGGCGCGACTCCCCTCCGCCCGCCCAACACGAGCCGCTTGCCCGACGCACTGAGTCGACGGCTCAGTCTTGCGGACGGAAGCCGACGTATTGCGCTAGCTGGGCAACGGAGTGGGTGAAAAGGGCGTCGGCCGGCTCGAACGAGCCGACGAACTGGCCGAACAGCTCGAAGCTGATCATGCCGAACAGCTGGGTCCAGGCGATGACGGCGCGCAGCAGCACGTCAGGGGGCACCGCGCCGGCCGGTCCTGGCAGCGCGGCGAGGAGCTTGACCGCCTGGTCGCTGAGTGCCCCGCCGGCCTCGGCGGGCGAGGCGACGCGCGCGCCGGGCTCGACAGTGACCTCCCCGGCCGCCACGGCGGATCCCAGCACGCCGACGAAGGCCAGCGGGACACGGCCCGCGGGCGCGATCGTCGCCTCGGGGGCGCGGTAGCCGGGCACTGGGGAGCCGTAGATCAGCGCGTACTCGTGCGGGCGGCAGACCGCCCAGTCGCGGATCGCATGGCAGGCGGCGAGCCATCTGCGCAGCGACGACCCCGCCGTGGTGGCGATGGCCTGTTCCGCGGCGTCGCCGAGGGAGTTGTAGGCGTCGATGATCAGGGCGGTCAGTAGATCGTCCCTGCTTGGGTAATACCGGTACAGCGCGGAGGAGACCATGCCGAGCTCGCGGGCCACGGCGCGCAGCGACAGGCCGTTCGCGCCGACGGATGCGAGCTGACGGCGGGCCTCCTCCTTGATCTCCCTAGTCAGCTCGGCGCGGGCGCGCTCCCGCGCGGTGCGCGGCGCGTTCGGTGTGCTCATCGTGATCCCCCTCGCGACGACCAGTGATCAATGAACTAAAACGAGAGCAGTGCTCTTGACAATGCACGAGCCTATGGTGTTCACTGATCTTAGTCGAGAGCATCGCTCTCGCAAAGGACCAGCAACAAGAACCGCCAACAAGATCCGCAGGGATTACCGCGAAGGAGAGCAGTCGTGAACGACGCAGCCGCAGAGCCCCGCTACATCAAGCCGCAGTCGGCCACCAACTTCTTCAACACCGTCGTCGCACGGCTGACCCGGATGGGCGTCAGCGTCTACGGATCGCGCGTGCTGTACGTGAAGGGCCGCAAGTCGGGCGAGTGGCGCTCCACCCCGGTCAACCCGCTGCCGCTTGACGGCACCCGGTACCTGGTCGCGCCGCGCGGCACCACGCAGTGGGTCCGCAACCTGCGCGCCGTCGGCACCGGGGAGTTGCGGGTCGGCCGCCGCGTCGAGCCGTTCCGCGCGACGGAGATCTCCGACGACGCCAAGCCCGAGATCCTGCGCGCCTACCTTAAGCGGTGGAAGTGGGAGGTCGGCGTGTTCTTCGACGGCGTGGACGCCAAGGCGCCCGAGGAGAAGCTCCGTGAGATCGCCCCTGGCTACCCGATCTTCCACATCGAGCCCGCCACTCCCGAGCAGGTCCGCTAGCAGGCCTGTCAGGACACCGCGTAGTCGGCGGCGAGCCGTCTGGTCGCGCGGCTGATATGCCGCCTGGGACCCGGCAGATGGTGGAGGCGATGGCGTGCCTTGGCGGCCGGACCGAGCTGGGCCTGCTGCAGGCCGCGGCGGGCGAGCCGGCGAGCGTGGTGGAACAGCGCCTGGCGCCTGCCCTGGGCGCGGGTGTCCTGGTGATGGAATCCGGGCCGCTCGAGGCGGTGCGGTTCCGGCATGACCGGATCCGCGAGGTTTTCCTGGACGGGCTGGATCCCCGGCGGCGGCGCACCCTGCAGCTGACCATGGCACGGCGGCTTGCGCTGGTAAACGCCCTTTTGTCCGCCGCGCTGCCGCTCACCGATCCCGGTGACACCGCGATGCTTGCCGACGTGCACACCGCCCGGCACGCCGCCCTGTTCTGTCTGGGCCGCTTGGACGAGGCGGACGAGGAGTACCGTGCGATCGAGCGGCTGCGCCCCGCTGCCTTGGATCGAGCAGCCGCGACAGCGGTGCAGATAACCAGCTTGACCCATGCGAACCGTAGCGCGGAAGCGGTCGGCCTCGGTCTGGAGTCGATGCGAGCGCTCGGTATCCCGGTACCCGAAGCGGACCGGACCGCCGCCGAGCTCGGCCGGCAGCTCGACTACCTGTACCAGTGGCTGGACCAGACGGATACCGCCGATGACCTGGCCCGGCCCGAGCTCGCCGACGCGGCGCTGGTCGCCGCAACCCGCCTGATCGACGCGGTTCTGACGGCGGTATATCTCATCCCCGACGTCTCCCTGTATGCGTGGCTGAGTCTGGAGGCGCTGCGGATCTGGCTGCGGCACGGCCCGGGCCGTCCGTTCGCGTCACCCTTACCGCGCGCATGATCCGCTCCTCACCATCGGAGCGTAACTCGCCCGGCCACTTCGCGAAAACGGCGCCCGGGCAGGTGAGGAGCGAGAATCCTTGACCAGCAATTATTCGATTTACTCAGAACTAATTAAGACTTTCCTCGGTCGAAAAAGTAACGGAATCGCAAGCTTATACAGGATGAAAATTTCATCTTTACATATCCGCGCACATCTACTACGATCCATATTGCGGATAACTAAGGACGGCATAGTTGACGGGTCAGACAGTCAATACAGTCGTCGCATTCAGGGTTCCGACTCAAAGGGCGGTTGCGTGCGCCAGCGGGAGAATTCCGAGAAGGTCTTTACGTTGCAGAAACGCTTTACCTTCGAGGCTGCACACTTTTTGCCGAACCACGACGGCAAGTGTCGGCGATTGCATGGTCACTCATGGGTAGGCTGGATTGAGGTTGCCGGAGATCATCTCCAAGCATCGGGACCGCAGCGGGGCATGCTTGTAGATTACGGCGATATCTCGTCAGTGCTGCGAAAGATAGTCGACCCTTATCTTGATCATCACTGCCTCAACGAAACCCTGAATATTCCCGACCCGACCTCCGAGGCAGTTGCCATGTGGATATACCAGAGCCTGGCGGAATCTGACTTGCCGGTAACCGCAGTCACCATAGAGGAAACCTGCACCAGTTCATGCACTTACCGCCCGCACGGAACCTCTGATGTCATCTGAGACTCTGGTGGTCTCAGAGATATTCGGCCCGACATTCCAAGGCGAAGGTCCGTCCACCGGACGCCGGTGTCTCTTCCTGCGCCTAGCAGGCTGCACACTTGCCTGTACGTGGTGCGATACGCCGTACACGTGGGATTGGCGAGGAGTAAACGGAGTACAATTCGACCCGGCCCGGGAGATGAAACTGCTGTCGGTAGAAGAGATCGTCGCAGACCTTGATCGTCGCGGCGAGAAATTTCTGGTGGTTAGCGGCGGGGAACCAATGTTGCAGCAAAAGAGGCTGCTGCCACTGCTGAGCCGACTTGCCGATGACGGTTGGAGAATCGAAATCGAGACAGCCGGGGTTCGCCTTCCTGGGGCCGGGCTAGCCGACGTGGTAACCCAGTTCAACGTCTCCCCAAAGCTCGCTTCCAGCGGAAATCAGCTATCCCGGCGCGTTAACCCGGCCGCGCTTCTGGCACTGCAGGCAACCGAGAAGGCGATATGGAAGTTTGTGGCTGAGAGTTCGGCCGACCTCCACGAAGTCGCCCGCCTGACCGCCGACTACAACTTGTCGCCAATTTACATTATGCCGCAGGGCAAGACCAGCGACGCGGTGATTTCCGTCGCGCAGGCTCTGTCTCCTGAGATTCTCTGGCGAGGATGGAACTTGACGCTACGAACTCATGTGATCCTCTACGGGGATAAACGAGGCATATGAACCTCTTCTCGATCCGAGTCTTCTAGATAGGGCAAAACATAGCCATGAACGAGCTGGATGCGCATCTTGCTGATCGCGTGTTTGCTGAGCGCAAGGGCAGCATCGACGAGTTCGCCCTTCGACAAATAGGCGAGCGCCTACTTACCGCCATGGGTTATGACGTCGACTCGCCCGCGCTGCGGGACACTCCAGCACGTTGGGCACGCTGGTGGCTTGAGTTCCACCAGGGGCAGGATGCGAACCTGGACTCGACCTTTGACGTGAAGACGAGCGGGCAGCTGGTCGTCGTGTCCGGGATAACGGTCTGGTCCATATGCGAACATCACCTCTTGCCCTTCTCGATGAACATCACAATTGGCTACCAGCCGGGAGGTACGATCCTTGGACTCTCTAAGTTTGCGCGCATCTCCATCGAGACAACGCGGCGGCTCCAAGTCCAAGAGCGCATAGTCGAGGAAATTGCCGATGCGATATCAGCGGCAACGGGAACCAAGGATGTATGCGTCATAGGCAGAGGAAGACATCTTTGCATGGAAGCGAGAGGCGTGCGCAGTCAAGCCCGCACGGACACGGTCATAGCCCGCGGCATCTTTGAGGCAGACCAGGGAAAGCGCGCTGACGTCATCCAGCTCTCAGGACTGATGAGCGCTTGAAAGGCGCAATCGAAATGTATACTGGCGCCGCAATCGACAAAATTACCGGCCCCGGCAAACCCGGGGCGATCTTGCGAGATTTCGAGTTTCCGCGGATCGCTTGGCTGTCCAAGAATCTGATAGCGGCCTGCTTCCCTCTTATGAAGCTAATACCGGCGAGGTTCATGATTGAGACAGCAGCGGACAACGGCTCGCTCCAGCGAGGAACAAGGGTCATCGAAAGCACGTCAGGCACGTTCGGCCTGGCACTGGCCATGGTCTGCTCGTCCAGGCCCTATGAGCTCACGATCGTTACAGACCCTGCGGTTGACTCCCGGCTCCACGCCCGGATGGAGCAAATGGGGGCTCAGGTGGAAGTGGTAGTCCATAAGGAAGGCAAGCTCGGCCACCAAGGAGCCCGCCTGAGCAGGCTTCGCGAATTGATGGATAAAAACCCGGCGGCCTACTGGCCCAATCAGTACGCCAATCCGCTTAATCCGCAAGCCTATGGGCATGTCGCTGACTATTTGATTGAGCGGATCGGTCAATTTGAAGTACTTGTAGGTCCCGTGGGGACCGGCGGCTCCATGACGGGTATGGCACGCAGGCTGCAAGAACTGGGCAGTCCGACGAAAATTGTCGCGATAGATACCTGCAACAGCGTACTGTTCGGCCAGGAGAACGGGCCCCGAATTCTCCGCGGGCTTGGCAATAGCATCTTGCCGCCGAACCTGGATCACCGGCTGTTTGACTATGTCAGCTGGGTCCCTTATGCGGATGCATTTGCGGCGACGAGAAACCTGAATGGCAATTACGGACTCTTCATGGGGCCAACGAGCGGCGCGTCCTTTAAGGTCGCCCAATGGTGGGCGGCGCGGCAGCCGGAGTCACGTATTGTTTTCATCTGCCCGGACGACGGGAACCGATACGCAAGTACTCTTTATGACGACGATTGGTATTCCCGCCTGGTCTGCGGCCAGACAGCAAGTGCTGACCCGGTGGTGGTGGCCAGTCCAGCGCAGGAGCAGGGGTCATGGTCCCTGATGCGATGGGCCAGGCGGTCCTGGGAAGACGTGACGGGTCAATCAGCCCAGGAGTTGTCGATATGACGGATTTCATCTTTGTTGAGAGCAACACCACGGGCACGGGAGAAATCTTTGTCCGCAGGACTCTCGACATGGGCTACCGGCCTGTCTTGCTCACACGAGATCCCGCGAGGTACCAGTTTCTGGCAACGCCGGCCGGTCAGTCGGTGACGGTTGAAGTAGTGCAGACGAGAGATCGCGAGGAGCTCATCAGAGCAGTCGGAGCGCGCTCCGTTCCGCCAGCGGGCATATTTACATCATCTGACACTTTCTACGGCAGCGCCGCTTGGCTGGCTCACCAGCTTGGACTGCCAGGGGCTGACTACCGGGCCATCGATTTCTGCCGCTGCAAGGTAAACCAGCGGACCGCACTTGGTGAGCTGCGACCGCACCTGAACCCGTCGTGGAGGGCGCCTAGCCTCGAATCGGCGGCGGAGGAGGCAACGAGCATCGGGTATCCGCTCATCGTTAAGCCGTGCGACGGCACAGGCAGCTTGCTGGTGCGGAAGTGCTGGGATGAAGGCGAAGTCGCCGTCCACATTGAACGTATATCACGCGACTGGCACGGTACGTGCGGGCATATTTTGCTAGAGGAGTTTATCGCTGGTCCGGAGTTCTCGGTCGAAATCTTCAACGGCAGGCTGATAGGGGTAACCGAGAAGACGCTCGGGCCAGAACCAAATTTTGTAGAAATGGGCCATCTGTATCCAGCGCAAGGACCGGTCGCGGATATTATTGGACGGAGCGCCACGCAAGTCGCCCGCGATCTGCGGCTGTCCTGGGGGCCCGTCCATATCGAAATGCGCGCGAGCAGTGCCGGGCCGCGGATCATCGAGATCAATCCCCGGCTTGGCGGCGATTTCATTCCTGAGCTGATACGGCTCGCGGATGGGGAAGACGTGATCGCTTCCTGTATCCGTCTGGCTGCCGGCGATACCGTCAACTTTGATGTACCTTCTGGGCGGTTCGCCGCTGTCCATTTCTTGCAGCAGGTGACTGATGGGATTGCCACTGTCACGGGAATTTCATCTGCACTAGAAATGCCATTCGTACGTGAAGCGCGATTGTATCATCGAGACACTTATCACCGGGTGGCGGAGGATTTTACCGACCGGGTCGGACACATTATCCTGGCCGCTCCGAGCCAGGTCGAACTCATAGCCGCCCTTTCCGCGGCGTCAGCAGCGGTGACCGTCTCATCCCAGGCGGTTGAGAGTCGTGCGAGGAGTTTCACGTGAAGATGACGATATTTGTAGGGACGCTCGCTCAGTTGGATGCGAACCATGTTATATTCGCGCGAGAATTTATCAGGCGAGGGGATGACGTGCGTCTCGCGTCGCTCTCGTCGCTGGCCGTTTCCCGTGGCTCAGTTCACGCGGAGACGGTGGAATGGAAGGAGCTGGACGCAGCCGACGGGCTCGAGGCGCCTCGCGTCAGCTGCTTTACATCTCTTGAATACTCGGATCTATGCTGGATTATGAATCAGCCGCACCCGGCAATGGCTATCGACATTTGGCAAATCTTGTGGAATCTGAACAGGCGCGTGCCTTTTGTTAACGACGTCGGGTCGCTTCTGTTCATGAACAATAAGTCGAACCTGACCGTCGCAGTCCCCGAGGAGCACCTACCGGAAACCTACGTGTCAGCGAGCGAGGAATACCTGTGCGGAATTGTCATGAAGAATACCGACCGGTGGGTGCTAAAGCCAACGAACGGTGGCGCAGGCAATAACGTCTTCGTACTGGAAACAGGCGGCCAGAACAGCAGGGCGCTGATCCAGAACATGACCGGCAGCGCCGCAACCCAATATGAACTCTTTACGACTGACGTACTCGGCATCGTGGAACGGCATGCGGTCGTGCAGCGCTATCTGTCTCAGGCACGAGGCGAAGTGCAGCGGGTACTCGTTTGCTGTGGCCAGGTCATACTCAACTACGGAAGAAGACCTGCGGGAGGCGACCACCGCAGCAACTACACGCACGGTGGTGAGCTAACGCCGCCGCGGCTTCTCACGAATGACGAGCAGCGCTTGGCTCATAAAGTCGCACAGAGACTCGCGGAGCTCGGCATACGCTTTGCCGGGCTTGACATGGCATATCCCTACGTACTGGAGCTGAACCTGGCCAATCCCGGCGGAGTGGTGAACTTCCCGGCTGAGTCGGCCGCGGATTCTCCAGCGAGCAGGGTCGCCGATCTCATCTGCGGTAGCTTGACCGGTCGGGGGCATTCTCCGGCAGGCGAGCCGGGTAGGGATGAGTCTCAGTGACCGACATCGTCACGGCATCGGGCAGTTGGGCAGGGCGCCTACTCGGCGAGTGGGATAGGCAGCAAGCCCTGCATCGTCCCTATCGGGAGAGCGGCGTCGCGGTATTGGTCGCAACGGCACGGGCCCTGCTCGGCGGACGGCCCGGAACCGTGCTCGAACTGGGTAGCGGATGCGGCTCTGTTCTGGCCCGGCTCAGGCTGGCTCTGCCCGATACACGTCTTCTGGGCGCGGACCGTGATCCGGTCCTCATGAAGATTGCCGCCGAGGTCTTCCGTGATGACACGGGAGTTCAACTCGTTGACACTGATCTCCGCGACCTTGCTACCGTCTGTCCCCCTGGCACAGCGGACGTGATCGTGTCCTGCACCACGCTTCACTGGCTGGCAGAGGCCGAGCTGGCGGCGGCGTATCGGGCGGCGTACGACCTGCTCGCACCGGGCGGGGCTGTCATTAACCTGGACTGGATGCCCGCGAAATCCGGTGAGCAATACCAGACACTAGCCGCTGCCCAGCTGGATGAATGGTCTCGCACGGCGGAAGCCCAAGGTGCACTCTCGTGGCAGCAGTGGTGGAACCTTGCATCGGAGCAGCCAGAGCTTCATGCAGAGATGCAAGCCAGGTCGGCCGCCGCATTCGGGCGTTCAGCCGAGTTCATGCCTGGCTACGAGTGGCACGAGAGTTCGCTGGCCGCGGCAGGCTTTACCGAAGTGGCCGAGATCTGGCGAGCCTTTGACTCCGCCGCAGTGCTAGCACTGCGCAGGTAAGCATGCATCGTGAAGGGGCGAGAAATTGTCACTGAGTGTCGATCACGTTCCCAGGTTCGGCCAGATTCCCGCTCTCGCCTGGGATGAGCTGGTGGGGGACGGCGACTTCTACGTTAGTAGCGATGGCCTGGTGGCTTATGAGGAGCTGTATCCGAACGAGGCGAGCTATTTGCGTGCGACCGAGTCCGGCAGGCAGGTCACGGGGCTGGCCTGGTATCGGCTGGACCAGCAAAGCCGGGCTTCGCCGTTCACGAGGCCCGATCGTCTCCTGTCGCGACTGCTGGAGGCGCGGGGCCACGAGGCATCGGAAGAGGCGTTGTTGCCTTTGCTGCCCGCCATGCTCTGCGGTGGTCGCCAGGCGGGTCCGTCACGGTTGCCACGAGCAGCGGGATCACCCCGCGAGCGTGCGGGATGGCTCGCCGCCACGCTGACGGCGGCAACACGGCATGCGGCTGCCGCCGACGCGAGCTCGCTGTGCTTCCCGTATGTCGCTCGCAGCGACCTCGAGCTGTGCGACGCGTTGCGCGCCGATGGCTGGATCGAGATTCCCACCGATCCGTATTATCTCCTCGAAATCGGCTGGACTGACTTCGACGGTTATCTGGCGAGCATGCGCAGCAGCCGCCGCATCTCCATCCGCCGTGAAATCACCAAGCTCGCCGAACAGCAGATCGTAGTCGGCCGGGAGCGGGCACATGATGGACTCGTCATGGAGATGGCCGATCTTACTGTCAAGACAAAGCGCAGGCACGGCAGCCCGCGCACGGCCGAAGATATCGCGGAGTCATTGAGGGCCTTCCTGCGGCAGTGCAAGGACTCCTATCTGCTGACCACCGCCCGGTGCGAGGGGACGCTCGCGGCTTACGCCCTCTTCCTGCAATGGCGAGACGAGCTTTACGGCCGCGACGTTGGTGTCGATTATTCCGTTCAGGAGACGCGAAAGGTTCCCCTCTATTTCACGACGATGTTCTACGAGATCGCCAGGGCAAGTCCCGAGCTTGGTGTTAAGTATGTGCACTACGGTGTCGGCTCCGATGACGCCAAGATGAGCCGCGGCGGCACCGCGATCCCCCAGGTCGGTTTCTTCAAGCCGGTTGCGGATGGTGCGTCCGACGTGCTGAAGCGCTATGCGCCGCTCTGTTCGGGTGGCTGATGACCACCGTTTCAGCCAGAGGCCCTCGATGGTACGAATCCAGGAACACGAGGATTCTGGCAGTAACGGCCGGCATCAACATGTTCGGCACTGGATTGTTCCTGACAACCTCTGTCGTCTACCTGACGTCCATCGTTGGCCTCAGCCCGGGACACGTCAGCCTAGGGCTGACAATTGCCGGGCTTGTGGGGTTGAGCTCGAATCTTCCCTTCGGATACTTGGCCGATCTGATCGGAACGCGGTCCATGCTGGTCCACGTCAATCTCGCACAGGCCGTGGTTACGGTTGGATACCTCTGGGTTCACTCATTTTCGGTGTTCCTGCTTCTCGCCTCAGGTGAGCTGTTCCTCGCTAACGCCTCATCGGCGCTCCGCGGCGCGCTCATAGCGGCGGTAGCCGGCGAGCACCGCGTGCAGACTCGCGCATTGCTCCGGGCCATTACGAATGCCGCCATCGCGTTGGGTGCGATGTGCAGTGGAATTGCTCTACACTATAACAGTCGCGCCGCCTATGTTGTGCTGATCCTGATCGATGCGGCAAGCTATCTCATCGTTGGAATAATTGTACTTGGCTTGCCAAACCAGCGGTCATCGGCGAATCGTGGCGCCCGCGGGCCGCGCAGGCACGCGGTAAAGCTTGTCGTGATCAGGGATTGGCGCTACCTGTCGATGACATTAATATCTTCCGTGATGAGCATTCACGGGGCCCTCCTGCAAGTGGCGGTCCCGATCTGGATTGTCTATAATACGTCAGCGCCGAGATGGTCAGTGTCCCTGCTGTTCTTGCTGAACACCGCGGCCTGTGCGCTATTTCAAGTGCGGCTGAGTAAGTATGCGAACGGGATTCCGGCCGCATCGAGGGTCATTCTGGCATCGGGCATCTTTCTGCTCGGCGCGTGTATTCTCATCGGCTACTCCGCCGAGTTTTCCACCTGGGTATGCTTGATCGTTCTCGCATGCGGCGGGATCATGCATGCCTGCGGGGAAATGCTCCAGCAAGCAGGCGGCTGGACCCTCGCCTTCGACATGGCGCCCGCAAATTATCAGGGTCAGTACCAAGGTCTATATTCGATGTCAGGCGGTATTGCGAATGCCCTCGGCCCGGTCATTATCATCCCGCTCGTAACCAGCTTCGGGGCAACAGGCTGGCAGCTGGTCGGCTTTATTTTCACGGTGACGGGCGTCACTCTTTCGCTCGTGGGGCGCGCCTCGTCGCGCCTGTACGAGGCTAATAGTCACATAGCGGGACCGTTATCAAGTGAATACTGACAGGAAGTCACGAATGAAGACGGTTGTCGTTCTCTCCGGCGGGCTCGATTCTGTGGTCCTGGCATACCTAATTCATAGTCAGAGCGATCCTGGAATGGCCTTGTCGGTGAATTATGGCCAGCGTCACGTGAAAGAGCTCGAGTACGCTCGGCTGACCGCGAAACGGCTCGACATGCCTTGGCGCGTCATCGATCTGTCGGCGGCTGGTATTTCCGGCATCTTGGCCGGATCGAGCTTGACCGATGACGCGGTGCCGGTGGCTTCCGCGAAGCAGACCAGGGAAGGAAATAGATCGCACGTCGTGCCCAACCGCAACGCCCTGATGCTCGCGCTTGCCTTTACCGCGGCTGCCTCGGCCGATTTCACCAGGGTCGCGGTCGCGGTATCGGGGACCGACAGGCCGACTCCTGACTGCCGGCCCGAGTTCCTCAGCTCGTTTGAGTACATGGAGAGAAAATCGCTCGCGGGGCTCGCCGACATTGACTTGTACGCGCCGTTTTCTCAGCTGAGCAAGGCCGATGTCGTCCGTATGGGCGCCGATCTCGGTGTTCCGTGGGCTGACACGTGGTCCTGCTACCACGGAAACGCATGGCATTGCGGTCAGTGCCTTGCCTGCGTGGAGCGCCGCGAGGCCTTCTCGAAATCCGGCACTCTGGATCCAACCAAGTACGAGGCGTGACCCGGGATGTCAATCTTTGAATATGTCGATAGCGACACTCGGTTCCTCTATCTCAGCGGCCGGGACGTCGCTGACCTCTGCACGCCGGACATGGCCCTGTCGGCCGTGGACGAGGCACTGCGTTTGCACGCGCTCGGCAAGACGATTCTGCCCAGCGAGAGTTACCTCGGGTGGCAGACGCCGAGTGGCGCCCAAGCGCGCTGCCTGGCCATGCCTGGCGCGGTAGATTTCGGCGCGCAGCAAGCGATCGGGCTCAAGACAATCAACGCGAGCATGGCCAACACGTCGGCCGGACGGGCACGCTCTGACGGTTTCACCATTCTACTGGACCCCGAGTCAGCGCGGCCGGTCGCCGTGCTGCAGGCGGCCCGCATAAGTGCCCAGCGGACCGCTGCAGTCAGCGCGGTTGGCGCTCAGTTGCTAGCCCCTGCAGCGCGGATTCTCGCCATAGTCGGCTGCGGTACCCTTGGCGCCGCCCACGCGACTCTCCTGTCCCACGCCATAGCCAGCATCGACACGGTGCTTCTTTTCGACAGTCAGCCCGGCAAAATCGGACGACTGGCCGATTTCTTGAGCACGTCACTACCCGGTCGCATAAGGGTGTATGGCTCCGAGACAGCTGAGGCCTGCGTGAGGTCAGGAGAAATTGTAATATTCTCCACTACCGCGACAGAAGGCTATGTTCCGTACGAATGGATATCACCGGGCGCCTTTGTCAGTCATGTCTCACTCGACGATCTTCTGCCAGAAGTCTTTGCGCTATGTGATTACCTGGTCGTCGACGAGTGGCGCCTGATCAGCGACGATGGGCGGCGAATCCTTGGCAGGCTGGCGGGAGACGGGCGAATTACTGGCCCGGCCGAGGAAGGCGTCGCTCATTCAGCCGAGACAGCATCACGCGACGTCGACGCGACGCTCGGCGAACTTCTCACCGGTCAGCGGAATCTCCCTGGTCCTGGCGGAACTTCAGTCTGCAACCCGTTCGGCATGGCAATCCTGGATGTCGCGCTGGCCTCCAGGGTGCTTGCCGCAGCGCGAGAGGCTGGCCGGGGCCTGACCCTCAGCCTTTGATGCGCCGCTACCCCGTCTTTTCGCCTTCTGGCGGAACTTAGACGGAACTGGCGAGACCCGGCGGTCCGCCATACCGTCGCCCGCTAAGGCTCCCGGGCAGGAAGGGGGGTGCGGGGGAAACCTGGAGGAAACCGGGTCCTGGGGGGGTTCTCCCCTGGGTGTCCCCCCGCTGCCGTGCGGGTTGTGCGCGGCCAGGGTTGAGTGCGCAGCGCCATATCGGGGCGGGCGGGCCCGCCGCCTGGTTTCCGTGCTGATGGGCACGCGCTCCGGGCGCCCGCGAAAACGGGAGCGCCCAGTGGAGTTCAAGTTACGGACGGAAGCCGACGTATTGCGCCAGCTGGGCGATCGAGTGGGCGAAAAGGGCGTCGGCGGGCTCGAATGAGCCGACGAACTGGCTCAAGCGCTGGAAGTGGGAAGTCGGCGTGTTCTTCGACGGCGTGGACGCCAAGGCGCCCGAGGAGAAGCTCCGCGAGATCGCCCCTGGCCACCCGATCTTCCACATCGAGCCCGCCACTCCCGAGCAGGCCCGCTAGGACACCCCGTAGTCGGCGGCGAGCTTGTCCATCAGCTGGTCGAGCTCGGGGTTGATGACCTGCCTGGCCGGGTCGCCGAGGTAGTAGTCGGCGATCTCCCGCGCGCCTCGCTCGAAGGGCACCACCGCGTGCCAGCCCGGCACCACCGACTTGATCTTCGCGTTGTCGAAGACCATCGAGTGCGTCTTGTCGCCGAGCAGGCCGGCGCCCCATTCCGGGTCGGCGGCGTTGATGACGTCGGACGGGACGTGCACGATCCGCGGCAGGACGCCGAGCGCGGCGCCAACCGCCAAGGCGATCTGGTCCCAGGTCAGCACGTCGTCGGAGGTGATGTGGAACGCCTCCCCCAGGGTCCGGGGGTGTCCGAGCAGCGGCACGAAGGCCCGCGCGAAGTCCGTGTTGTGGGTCACTGTCCACAGTGACGTCCCGTCCCCGTGCACGATCACCGGCTTGCCCGCGAGCATCCGGGCCAGCGACGTCCAGCCGCCGGACAGCACGGTCTTGGTCGCGTCGTAGGTGTGCGACGGGCGCACGATCGTCGCGGGGAACCCGC
>Ga0335085_10001615_pt1 | contig 46382 bp, 33 predicted proteins | sample Lox_Sample_45_FD_206712 | JGI IMG/M metagenome (GOLD analysis project Ga0335085, IMG submission 206712) | Soil microbial communities from Loxahatchee National Wildlife Refuge, Florida, United States - Lox_Sample_4.5 | ecosystem: Environmental > Terrestrial > Soil > Wetlands | place: USA...
GTCCGGGCAACACAATCCGCAGCAGTTCAACCAGCAGAATCCGCAGCAGCGCAAGGAACAGGACGAAAACCAGAAGTCGAACCAGCAGAATCAGCAGGGGCACACCCAGCAGGGGCAGAATCCCCAGCAGGGAAAGAAAGACGTGCAGAAAGACGACGACCAGCAGCGGCGCCAGGACCAGGAGCGCAAGTCGGGAACCCGCTAACCAACAATCAGCGGCGCTCACGCGTCCGCTTTAGACATCCGGCTCAGCCGGATGTGAAAACAAAAATCCCGGTCGCGCCGCCTAAGCTCGACCGGGATTTTTCTCGCCTTTTTGATTTGCTTAAGGACAGCCCAATCTAAAAGTTAAACGTCAGCTTCGCCGACGAGATTTTCGGCGCCTGCCACGCCAATGATTCAGTGCTTCTGGTAAGTTCCGCTTCCCCAGGGGACGCTGACTGATACCGTGCACTCCCTCGTGGAAATTGAGTCCCTGAGAACTCCCGAATCTTTTCCCACTACAAACGGGAACTCTACGAATTGAACGTGGCCGTTAGCGTCAACGTTTTGCTTGCTGTCTTTGATCTCTCCAGCCGAATCGCTTTGAACTTGCACTTCCGAGTTCGGAGAAAAGCCGTCGCCGTAAATCAAAATTGCTTGCGCCTCTGGAACGGCAAGTCGAGCTTCGAGTTTGCAGCCATGATCCGTCGATGCGATTGGGTACGGCACCAGCGATCCGGGAATGAATACCTCGTTGTCTTTGCTTCGAAGAAGGAAACGAAGCGGTTCTCCGTTTGCGGCTTGAATTCCGATGTCGAATTCGACGTTCGTGCTGACGGTTTCGCCGTCTTCTTCATCGGGAGTTGCCTTTCTCGTCATCAGAAGACCCTTTCTGTTGACGAACGCAGCGCTTGACACGATTTGTACATCTTTCGGAAATGTACCGATTTTCAAAAGAGCAAGAATATATGGCTTTCCCTCTGGTGCTCCGTCGGCGTAGATGCGGTAACGAGCGAAATGCCCGTCGGGACGAGTGAATTCATCAAACTGCACGAAGCGGAGACGAGGGCCGGATGGGTTGTTGAAACCGGCGTCCCATGCGACCTGCGTGTTCAGCATTTCCACGAAGTTCGGCGGTAATTGATCGGCGGTGTTGCCGGAAGAACCATCTGCAGACGGAGACTGGCCTTGAACTGCAGCAGGTAGGAGGGAAAGAACGAACGTCAGTACACAAAAACGAATCGTGCCGGGCATGCGCAACATTGTGCGCCCCGCCCAGCACGATTGCAATACGAACATTTCGGCGTTCGCCTAGAAGTTAAACGTCAGCTTCGCCGTCAGCGCCCGCGGTGTAACGTAGTGCGTGCCGCTGAACGTCGAAAGAAAGTTATACAGCGCGTACTTGTTCGTCACGTTGATCGCCGTCAGGTCCAGATCGGTCTTGAGGTGCTCCTTGTTGAAGATGTTGTTTTTCCCGAGCGTGACGTCGAACAGGTTGCGCGGCGCGATGCGCGGAGGATTGTGATCGTCGTTCTCGGTGCCCGGAGCAGGAATCTGCACGAGCTTCGAGGTATACCCCGCCGCGTCGCACGAAGTAAAGCCTCCATTAGCAAGGGTGGCGGGAACGCCATCGCATGTAAGCCCGGCTTCAAACTGCTGGTCCGCGGTGAGGCCACTCAGATCGACCCCAGGTACGCCGCCGGGCAGCGTGATGGAAGCTCCCCCATTGATCGGATTGCAAAGGCTGTTCGGGTCCGTGACGTTGTAGCAAGGAACCGATCCAGCGACGAGGCCCGAATCGTAACGCCAGTTGAAGCCGCCCCATAGGCCGTTCGCCCAACTGCCATCGTGAGAGACGGTGTACTGGACGTGCGTGGTTTCGTTGAACTTCTCGTCATGGTCGATGCGGAAGGGATATCCGCCCTGGCCTGGGGCAGCTCCAGCACCAGCCGATTGCGGCGGAAAGAAGCGAGCGGCCACCGAAGAAGCGTCAAAGTATGCGCTGAAATGACGGAGATCGGGCACCTCCGCGTGCAGCGCGTAGCCGGGAATCTTCGAGTTGTGCCAATCGATCGGAAAAGTGATCGGCGTGTTGCCCAGCACGCTGAAGTCGAAGGCGTTGTGCGTGTACTTCCAGATATACTCGCCCGTCACCACCAGGTATTTCCCGAAAGCCTGCTGCAAGTCGGCATGGAATTCATTACGAAAGCCGGGCTGCATCGTCCCAGACACGCCGGGACTGCAGAGCAGCAGTGGCGAAAGCACCGCGTCGGAGCATCCCTGGCTCGAGAGGACGAGATTCTCATTGAAGGGCGTCTCCAGAGTGCGGGCGTAGGAGATACCCAACACGGTGTGGGTCGGCTTCACTTGATAAGCAACGCCCAAGCGAGGCTCGGCCTGCCGTGCCACTGCCAAGCCGTTGTACAAATCGCCGCGAATGCCGAGGTTAAAGTTCCAATTGCCGGCCTTGATCTGGTCCTCGATATAGAGAGCCATCTCCTTCACGTCGGTATGGCCAAAATACAGATAGTTCGTGCCGCCGCGAGTGAGATCGTACGGCGCCAGGACGTCGAGATAGTTGTCATTCGGGAACGAAGATTCGCCGTCGCAGTCGTCCGGACTGGCGTACCCCGGCAAGGGGTTTCCGTCCCCATCCACGCACGGCGAGTTATAGGTATTTCCCACAACGCCAAGCGAATCGTGCTCGCGCAGAAACGTCTGCTCATATTGCACGCCGGCCAGGAAATTCTGGTGTCCATGCACATAGGTGTAGTCGATGTGGCTGCCGACGTTTGTGAGTGTACGGAACTGGGAGATCGATGAGGTTTGCAGGTTCGGAGGACCGAGATCTGCGAGCGCGTTGCCGCTGGGGTAATAGTTATAGTCGTCTTTGCGCGCGTAAACGCTCCAGTTAAGCACCGCATGCGAGCTGATCACCAGGGTATACGTGGGGGCGATGTTAAAGGTCCCGATCTTGGAGCGTTGATCGGTGTTGCCCACGCTGATAAAGGTGGGGTCGGCGCTGGCGCCGCCGCCGGCCGCAGTACTGCCGCTTTCTACGTTTTGCACTTTGATGTTATCGAAAGCATTGGGCGTCTGAAACCACGAGCGGCTGTAGTTGAAGTCCACGTGGACAGAGTTGGCCGAGTTAAAGCTATAGTCAACGCGATCAAAGAAATTCTCTTCGTTGCCCTTGTCGTGAAAGACGGTGAACTCCGGCGGATCGAGGAAGCGGCCGGTATTGAGGCCGTCGGCCTCAATGAAGTTGCCCCATTTTCCGCCGCCGTAGGAGAGATTAAAGCCGCCCGCCGCCGAACCGAAACTGCCATAGGAAGCGTAAACATCGCCGGTTGGCTTGGTCACTCCCTGGCCGGAGCGAGTGGTCGCCACGATGACGAGGCTGGTCTTGTCTCCGTATTGAGCTGGCGGCGCGCCGTCGATCACCTCAAGCGATGCCACAGCATTGGTGGGGAGCTGATTTGAGAAAACTTTGCTTTGCTGATCCGTAATCGGTTCGCCGTCAATTGAAAAGGAGTTTGAAGCGTGGTCTCCGAGGCCGTGAAAGAGGCCGTTGGAATCGGCGGCCACGCCGGGGGACGTTTCGGTCACGAGCGCGCTGAGGCCGGAAGACTGGCTTTCCAGCGGAACCTTATTGAACAGATCGCGGTCTACGTCCACGTGGTAGGTCGGATCGTCCTCGATCATCGGCCCCTGCGACTCCACTGTTACAGTTTGGCTGCTGCCGGCGATTTTCAGGGCCAGGTTCAGGTTGGTTCCCACCGCGGAATCGATCGATGTGTTCTGAACCATAGGCGCGAAGCCTTTCACCGTAACTGCGATCCGATAGGGATTGAAGGGAACGTTGGGAAAGCTGAACTGGCCGGCGGCGTCAGTCGTAGTTGTGCGGTCGAACCCGCTGACTTCGTTGGTCAGCTGGACAGTGGCGTTTGCCACAACGGCGCCGGACGGGTCAGTAATAGTGCCGTGAATAGTCCCGGCGTTTCCGCTCTGCGCAGGCGCCGAAAGCGCGGCGAAGGCGAAAGCAATCAGAGGAAGAAGGCGCGTCATTGCGCCGCGGTGAAACGTCATTGGAAGTCTCCTGAACAATGGCTGAAAAGCGCTGAACATCGGGTCGCGAGACGTGGCTCGCGGAGTCCTCAGTGCATTCAAGGGAGCATCGGTCCGTTTCAAAATCGAGATGTGCAAATGCTGCCAGGCATCGCCCGATAAATGAAACAGCGGGTCAATGCAAGGAGCTTGAAGGAGACGGAAAGATGCTCTAGCAGCCGGCCGGAGGGGGCCGGATGAACAGGCGAACCTGCCGCCGGCGGGCAACGACGATGGGCTCCGTCAGGGGAGTGGATGCTCCCAATTGCACGATGACGATGACAGCCGCCGCGGCAGCCGCCGGGATCACCGTGTGCATCACAATGCAAAGCTGGCAGTGGTCCGCGTCGGTGTCGTTGGAGTGAAAGTGCGTGGCCTGTGCTACCGCCAGCATCGCCAGCAGGACAAGACAAAGCATCGCAATGGCAGGCATAATGCCCGGCCATATGCCGCGTTTTGCGCGGAACATTGTCTTCAGTCCTGTCACTCGATGGAACCTTCCCGCTCTATTCTACAGAAGTCCTTCATCGAATTGGACGCTCAGAGCATATCCAGGTTGTGCTTTAGTTACGATTTGGCTGCGCTGCAGGAGAGAATTTCACGGCGCAGCCGGGAAAACGCCAACTCGCGTCCAGCGTCTAAACTAGGTTGCCATGGTTTGTTTTCTGCATTTTCCGGGGAGACGGCGCGCGCCGGCGCTTTCGCTGGCCGTTCTCCTCTTTGCGCCGGCAGCCGTTCTTGCGCAAAATGCCCCGCAGAGCGTAACGATACAGACCGCACCGAACCAGACCGCCCCCAGCACAGGCACCTCGCAGCCGTTGCCCTTGAAGCCCGCAGTTCCCGGCACCGGAAGAAATCTGCGGCTGATCCTGAAGGATGGCTCTTATCAAATGGTGCGCGACTACCAGATCGTGGGCGATCGCGTGCGCTATCTCTCGCAGGAGCGCGGCGAGTGGGAGGAGCTTCCCAAGGACCTCGTCGATTGGGACGCAACCAACAAGTGGGCCAGGGAACACGACGAGCTGGTGGACGAGAGCTCATCGCCGGCGATGAAAGAAGCCGCGGACATCGACGCGGAAGAAACTGCGGAACGCGCCGATGAAAAGGCGCGCATGCCGGAGGTGGCACCGGGTGTGGAGCTGCCGGACGAGGATGGCGTCTATGTGCTGGATACGTATCACGGCACTCCCGAACTGGTGGAGTTGAAAGCGACCGATCTGTCGCTGAATACCAAAAACCGCAAGGGCATTGCGGTGCTGAATCCGCTGGCGACGCAGCGGGCCAGCCTGGAACTGGAAGGCGCGAATGCTCGCGTACATCTGCATGTGAACGATCCGGCGATTTATCTTTCGCTGGGTGTCGAAGATGAAACAGAACCGGCGCTGACGCATCCGCTCACTGTCGATACGGGCGGCGCGAAAGCTGTGAACGGCGGCAAGCACGGCGCGCACTCGGCGCAGTCGGGCTTTGTGATTGTCCGCGTCGACGAGCGGCAGCAAGTGCGGATTGTGGGTGCGATCCACATGAGCCCGACTGGAAATGTGACGCAAGACGAGGACACCATCCCCACCAAAGCGGAAGTTCTTCCGGGCAAGCATTGGTTGAAGATTCAACCGGCGCAGACGCTGACCATCGGCGAATATGCGCTCGTCGAGATTATCTCTCCGTCGGACATCAGCGAGTCGGTGTGGGACTTCCGCGTCGACCCACGCCTCGGCGACAATCCCGGAGCCATCGGCCCCATCCTCGACACAGGGAATCGCCAGTAGCCGGAAGCCTGTCATCCCGAGGAGCCGCCCTCACACTGCCCTGTCATCCCGAGGAGCCCGCCCTCCCACTGCCCTGTCATCCCGAGGAGGCCGCACAGCGGGCGACGAGGGATCTGCGGTTGCTTTTCAGGAATCCATCCGGTCAAATGCCCGACAGCAATCGGCAGGCTCCACGTCGTGCCAAACCCTGCATCCTCCCCCTCCGCCCGTCATCCCGAGGAGCCGCCCTCCCACTGCGCTGTCATCCCGAGGAGGCCGCCGCAGTGGGCGACGAGGGATCTGCGGTTGCTTTTCAGGAATCCATCCGGTCAAGTGCGCGTCTGTAATCCGCAGGTTCCACGTCGTGCCAAACCCTGCATCCTCCCCCTCCGCTTGTCATCGCGAGGAGCCCGCCCTCCCACTGCGCTGTCATCCCGAGGAGCCGCCGCAGCGGGCGACGAGGGATCTGCGGTTGCTTTTCAGGAATCCATCCGGTCGAGTGCGCGTCTGTAATCCGCAGGTTCCACGTCGTACCATTCGCGACTAAGGTCGGTCCAGGCCGGGTTGACGACTTCGATGAGAGCAATCTTTTTCGAGCGTCGCCACGCCTTGATTTCCTTCTCCCGCGCAATCGCCCTTTGCACATCCTGGTGCCGCTCGAACCACACAAGGCGATCGCAGTTGTAACGCGATGTGAACCCCTCGTGCTCCCTCCATTTGTGCTGAAAGACCCGCTTGAGCAGGTCGCCCGTTACCCCGACATAGAGCGTATGGCTGCGGCTGGCCATCATGTACGTACAATACGAACCCTCGTGCATGGGTTGATCGTACGCTGACCGGGCCGAACGGAATGCGACGAGGAACAACCGCAGATCCCTCACTGCGTTCGGGATGACAACTATTTTTTTGGCGCTCCGTCTTTCAAATGGGCCTTCCCACTGCAATGTCATCCCGAACGCAGTGAGGGATCTGCGGTTGCCTTTCGGAAAGCCAACGTGGCGATGCTTTCCTCACCGGTAACCGTCCCGCACGCTGCCAACGTGAATACCTATGCGGCCACCCTTGATCTCTTCCGCCGCCGGCTCACCGCGAAGTGCGCCAGCAGGATCGAACACACCGCCGCCGTGATGATGGCGTCCACGGCGGGCATGGCGCGCGGGCCCCAGTGCGCGTAGCCGCGACCATCCAAAAATGTCATGTATGCAACCGGAACGTTTCCGATCGAGTTGATGATGGCGTAGCGCGAGCTGCCGCTTTTCCCTGACCCTCCGAGGAACTCCAGGGCGACACCGGTGAACAGCGCGTAGCCTGCGCCAATGGTGAAAAGAAAAAGCACCGTACCTGTGAAGTAGACCGCCGGGCTCAGCAGCCCGATGGCAAAAATGGCCAGCGTAGCGGCGTTCACCAGCCCCGCCAACAAAAACGCGACCGACGCGCGCACGCGCACGGGAATGAGCGATGCAGCCAGCGCGCCCGCCGACGTGAGCAGTGCGCCGGCCACGCCGTTGATCCACGCCACCTGGTGCCCGGTGACGTGATAATCGCGCGCCAGCTGCGGCAGCTGGCCCATCATCGCTCCGCTGCAGCATGGGCAGCCGACCAGGAGCGTGTACGGAATGGCCTCCCAGCGCAGGAAAGTCGACTTGAATTCGTGCCAGACGCGGCTCGCAGTCTGTTGCGCGCCGTGCTCCCTGATCATGGACTGCGCAGGCGCGGCCCATGCGGCAAGCGAAGGCAACAAGATCATGGCCGCAATGATCCAGCCCATTGAGCTCAGCGAGAGGCGGCCGGAGAGTGTGACCAGCACAAAAACAGCGATTGCGCCAAAGGCCAGCGAGCCGGTTTGGTAAAAGCTGCTCGCGCGCCGGCGGCTCAGCCCGCTCTTGAGCGTGCCCATGATGCCGCCACACGCAGCGACAACGAAGACGCCGAAACAGGCGCTCAAGAACAACAGCGCCACTGCCCACGGAGTCGCGAGCTGAGGCTGATCGAAGGCAGCGATCAGCGCGATGGCGGATGCGGCGGCCGCAAGCAGGAGCCACGTCCGGCGGCGCATCCAGAAATCCGTGAGTGGACCCCAGAGAAAGTAGATCGCATGTGGCAGCGAGAGCAACGCTGCAATGCTCGCGGCGCGCGCAGGATTTACGCCCTCATCGCGCAGCAGGTAGGTGATGGCGCCGCTGACGAGGCCGAGCGAGATAACCGCGTCCGGTGTGATGAGGAAGGCAAAAAGCCAGGGCCGCTCGTGCGGCGTCGCCGGGGATTCGGTCTCGACCTCCGAACGAGCCGCTGGTGGCATGAGCGTTAGCGTAGCATGGGGCCGAATTGGGGGCTATCCCACGTCACCCCGAAATCGCCGCCCAAATGATTCTCCCCAAAAGCCTTAGCCGCTTTCGGGACTCGAAAACCCGCCCCGTTCTGAATTGGCACCCCGCAACAGACTCCCACAAATGCGGGATACCAACTAGGCTCAGCCGTGGGCTAAGCTCAGACGATCACCGCAGGAGCATCATGAGCACCAGCGCGCCCCTCCTCGACTATTACGAGTTTCTCCAAATCAGCCCTAACGCCGATGCTGAGACCATCCACCGTGTCTACCGCTTTCTGGCGGCGCGGCTGCACCCCGATAACGGCGAAACCGGCGACGAAGAGAACTTCCGCCTGCTCAAGGCGGCCTATGACATTTTGTCCGATCCGCGCCGGCGCTCCGAGTATGACGCGGCCCGCGCCAAAACCCAGCCCGCCCCTGAACCCCTTGCCGCCACAATCGACTTCATGGATGTGATGGAGGGCGAGCTGAACCGGCGCCTCGCGGTGCTGGCGGTTCTTTACTACCGGCGGCGCACTAACCCGACTTTCCCTGAAGTTCCCCTCCAGGAGATTGAAGATCGGATGGGCTTCCCTCGCGACTACCTGGACTTTACGCTGTGGTACCTGCAAAGGAAGGGTTACGTCACCAAGGCTGACAACGCGCAATACACGCTTTCGGTTGACGGCGTGGATTTTGTTGAGACCCAACGCGCGAACATTCCCACCCTGCACAAGCTGCTCACCAGCGGTTCCGGATCGTCGGTTGAAGACCTTGCGCGCGCGCCACGCAAAGAGGCGCCGGCGCCTCCGCCCGCACCTGCCGCTCCGAAGCAGACGTTTGTCAGGACCGAGCCCAGGCCAACCGGGAAATATCAGCCCATCCGCGCGTCCGGCCCCATCATTCTGCCTTCGTCCATGAGCCAGCCTGAAGACCGGCGCCGACTGGGCAGGCCCGATCGCCGCGTCGGCAAGCCCGATCTGCGCGACAGGAAGGTGGAACGGCGCTTTCACTTCACCGATCGGCGGGAGGAACCGCCCATCCAGCCCACATCCGGCACGCCGCTACTCGCGAGCGGCGATTCCTAGAGCCTTCATCTTGCGGTAAAGGTGGCTGCGCTCCAGGCCCAGCAGCTCGGCGGCATGGCTGATGTTGTTGTGCGCCTCTTCAATCTTCTTCAGAATGTATTCGCGCTCATACGCGTCGCGCGCCTGCTGCAGGCTTGAGAATTCTTCAGCGGTGCGCGAGCCGGCCCTGTGCGTAAGCGGCGGCAGATGCTTGCGCTCGATGCGCAGCGCGCGCGGATTCAGAATCAACACCCGCTCGATCACATTCTTGAGCTCGCGAACATTGCCGGGCCAGTGATACTGCGCCAGCGCGTCCAGAGCCTCGTCTCCGATTTCGACGCGCGGCCGCCCGTACTGGCGGCCAAATTCCAAAAGAAACTCGCGCGCCAGCAGCGGAATATCCTGCCTGCGCTCTCGCAGCGGCGGCACAAAAAACGGCACCACGTTCAGGCGATAGAACAGATCTTCGCGAAAGTTCCCTTTGGCAATCTCGTCTTCGAGATCCTTGTTGGTCGATGCGATCACGCGCACGTCCACGCGCAGCGGTTGCGTTCCGCCTACCGGCGTAAACATCTGATCGTCGAGAGCGCTCAGGACTTTAGCCTGCGTCTTCAGGCTCATGTCGCCGACCTCATCCAGGTAAAGCGTTCCGCCGTCGGCGCGTTCAAGGGTGCCGCGCTGCTCAGCGGGGCCGCCGGGTTGTGCCCCATGACGATAGCCGAAAAGCTCCGCCTCAATGTGCGCTTCAGGAATGGCGGCGCAGTTCAGCTCGACAAATACGGCATCGCGGCGCAGGCTCTCCGCGTGGATCGAGCGCGCGATCAGTTCCTTGCCGGTGCCGGACTCTCCGTAGATGAGCACGCGCCCGTTGCTTGGCGCCATCAGCTTGATTTGTTGGCGAAGCGCTTTCAGCGGCACGCTTTCTCCGGTCAGAACAGCCGCGGCGCTGAACTGGCGCTTGAACTCCTCGTTCTGCGTGCGAAGGCGCCGGGCCTCGACTGCATTCTTGAGCACGATCAACGTTCGCTCAAGCGAGAGCGGCTTCTCAAGAAAGTCGTAAGCGCCCAGCTTGGTCGCTTTCACCGCAGCTTCAATGGTCCCGTGCCCGCTGATGATCACAACTTCAGGCCGCATCTCGGGCGCCAGATCGCGAATTTCGGCGAGCAGCTCGAGCCCATCGCGGCCCGGCAGCCAGATGTCGAGCAAAACCACGTCGTACGGCGTATCGCGCAAGAGCACCATGGCTTCGTCGGCGTCAGACGCGCCTGCAACACCGTAGCCCTCCTCGCGCAAAATCTCCTCGAGCGAGCTGCGTATCTCCGCTTCGTCGTCAACAACCAGGATGTGATTCATGAGGCGACGCCCTTCACCGTCTCAGCATCGTCTGCGCCGGGTGCGTTTGACGGGACCGGCTCAACCAGCGGCAGCCGCAGCAAAAACCGCGCGCCTTTCGGAACATTCGATTCAGCGCTGATGGTGCCCCCGTGTTCCTGAACAATCTTCGCGGCAATCGACAGGCCCAGGCCCGTGCCGCGGCGCTTGGTGGAGTAGTAGGGCAAAAAGAGCCGCTCCCGTATCTCGTCGCTGAGTCCCGATCCGGTGTCGGACACCGTGATTTCAACGGCAGTACCATCCTCGCCCAGCGCGGTGCGCAAACCCAGCACGCGCAGCAGGCTGCCCTGCATGGCTTCAGCCGCATTATCGATCAGGTTGGCAAGCGCGCGGCGAATTGCCTCAGGATCGGCGAGCACCGGCGGCAAATCCGGCTCCAGATTGCGCTGCACTGTGATGCCCTCAAGCCTGCCGCCAAATAGCGCGACCGCTTCTTCCACGATCTGGTTCATGTCGCAGGGCCGGGGCTGCGGCGCCGGAAACTGCGCCAGCGCGGAGAATTGGTCAACCAGCGTGCGCAGCGTGGCCACGCAGCCCAGAATCACTTCGCTGCACTTGCGAATGATGTTGGGAGAATCGGGATGACCGCGATCCAGATGCCTCGCAATGCGGTCTGCGCTCAGCGCGATGGGCGTGAGCGGATTCTTGATCTCGTGAGCCACCTGCTGCGCAACTTCCTTCCACGCCAGTTGCCGCTGCGCGCGCAGAAAATCCGTTGTGTCTTCAACCACCAGCACCGATCCGGTTTGGCCCCGCCCCAGATTGAGCCGCGCGCTGGTGATGGCCAAATGCAGCGTGCGCCCGTGTGCATGAAACTCCAGCTCGGTTGAGGCTGCGCCCATGCGGTTGGCGCGGCGAATCAGTGTGGCCATCTCCTCCGCAGCCTCGGCAGGCAGCAGCGATGCAATGCTGATACCGGCCAGCGGCGCATCCAGCCTGAGTCCCATCAGCGCGGCAAACGCCCGGTTCGCCTGCAGCACAACGCCCGCCCCATCCAGCGTCACCACGCCCGAGGGAATCGTCTCGACAATCGTCTCCAGCTCGCGGCGGCGTTCCTCCACGGCGAGATTGGCCGCGGTAAGTTGCGCCCGAGCCGTCTGAGCCAATTGCCGGCTGGTCTCCAGGTCCGACGCCATGTGATTGAACGAGCGCACCAGGTCGCCCATCTCTCCAGTGGCAACGTCCGTCACGCGCTGCTCGTACTTGCCGGCTGCGATCGCATCCATCGCGTCCGCAAGGGCTTCCACCGGGCGCGTGATCTGCTTTGACAGAAATACCGCCAGCCACACGCTGGAAAAGAAAACGAAAACCGTCACCAGCAGCAGCGTAAGCGACAAGGTGGCGCGAATGATTTTGCGAGAACGGTAGAGCTGCAAATATTCGTTGGCGCCCGAGCGGATTCTCGCCGTGGTTGCGTTGAGCCCCTGGGGCATCGGCAGCACGGCAACGACAATCCTGCCCGAAGCAGTTGAGGCCATGCCCACTGCGTATTCGCGGCCCGCCACGTCAACCACCGCATTGCTGTTCCTTTGCGCAGCCGATAGAACAGCCGCCGACAGCGGACCCAGAAGCGGAGTTTCTTTCCACTCGGACTCCGGAGCCGACGCGCGAAGAGCCACGCGGCTCGATTCCGTTGGAACCTGAAAGCCCGCAAGCATCTGCTGGTCACTTCCGTAGACGAGCAGAAAGCCGCCCTGCAACGAAAGGCGGCGCGAAATCATCTCTTGTTCGAGAGCCTTGGCGGACCCATCCACCGCTCCGCTCTCAATCACTGACTGCGCCTCGCTGCGCGCATTGCTGGCCACATATTCCACCAGCTCCTGCACCACTCGCGTCGAATCATCGCGCAACTGCGAAGCGTCTGGCGAAAACCAGCGCTCAAGCGAGCGGTTCAGCAGCAGATAACTGAAGATGGACATGAGCGCGGCGGGCATGAGGGTGATAATCACCGCTCCCAGCACCATCCGCGAACGCAGGCGCGCGCCCACCCCGCTGCTTCCCTGTCCCACGTAGACCTTCAGCACCGTCCTGAACAGCAGCAGCAGCAGCAATAGCAGCAGCAGAAACAGCAGAACCTCGAGCACCGTGAGCGCCATCGTCTGCCCGTAGGTCTCGGGATTGAGGAAATTGACGCTGGTTGTGTTGAACCAGTTCAGCGTTCCCAGCAAAACGAAGACCAGCACCGCTCCGCCTGTGAGCAGAGCGATCGATCTGCGCCGCGGATCGCCGAGGAAAGGCATGCGCAGATTATAGAAGGAAATGAACTAAGAGGCTTTGAAAACCAAGGACTTCGTCATCGGAACCTGCCCGGCGCCCTCCCGGTGGGCGCGGCCGCGAGATTCAAGCGCTCTTCTATCCCCTGCTCTCTATCCCCTGCTCTCTATTCTCTTTTCTCTGTTCTCTGTTCTCTGTTCTCTGTTCTCTGTTCTCTGTTCCTAAATCTGCGAACAATCCAGCGGGCTCAGCACCAGGTTCGTGATGTTCGTGACAATCGCATCGAAAGCGAAGCGCGGATCGGACGATAGTTTCCTCCACGCCGGATCGTTGCGGAACACATTCCACTTGGCGTCGAGCTCCGCCAGAACGGTAAAGCTGAGCATGTACGTAAGGTTCGGCATGCGCGAACCGATCAGCGTATCGCCAAAAAACACGGGATGGAATCCGGCGTTCAAAAAGATCTCAAACTCGCCCGAGTGGAACATCTCCACTTTGCGCACGTGCTCTCCGTTGCTGGGGCTCTCATACGTGCGTAGTTGAAAGATGCGTTTCCCTTTGGTGGCGGCCGCGGGGGGCGGCGTGACCTTTGGCCAGCCTTTAAACGCCGCGAGGACCACAATCTCCTCGCGCTGAAAGGCCGGAGCCACTGAAGTTGCATTCCAAAAGGCGTCGGCGGCCTTCAGGAATTCGGCGTCTTCAGCCAGCCGCAGATCGAGCTCCGCAAGCATCTCGATAGACGAGCCCGGAATGAGCAGGTAGTACGCGGGCGTCTCGGGCCCGATATCGAGCTTGAATGCCCCCACCGGCCCCAAACCCATGCGACCCAATGCAGGAATCAGAGCGCCCGAGAAGTAGTTCTCCGTAACTTTAAGCTGTGGCCCGCTGAACAAGTTATATCGGCGCAACTGGTAGTACTCGCGTCGCGGGCTCGCGGAATCTTCGGCGGAGGAGGCCCCTGAAGCTGAGGCAACGGCAGTCGAGGCGTGCCCGACGGCCTTGCCGGCCGCGGCCAGGGTTGAAGCGGCAATGGATGCGGCGATAAATCGGCGTCGTTTCACTGGGCCCTCTGAAAGCGATTGTACCCGCCGTAAGGAGCAGGGGCCTTTAGGCTCCTGATTCAACGAAACAATTCCATCCGGCCTTCGTCCCCCGGAGCGAATCGGGCGCGCAACTATCTTTCCGCAGCCGTGTTTTTGAAAACCAGAGGCTCCGCGGAGCTTCGATCATTTTTCGGCACTCCCGCCGAAACCTGTGCCGCCGTTCCCAAAAGGACGGCGGCATTTTTTGTTCGCTTGTTTCGGTGGCTCAGCATGCAGAGGAAATGCTGCTTCGGAGGAGCACGAAGTGTTAGGGCACGACTTCAGTCGTGCCGCAAACGCTGAAAATCAGGTACGGCTTCAGCCGCTGGGGGATGGTTCGCTTCCACTGGGCGACATTCTCCGCAGCCGCGAGACCCGAGCCCTACCGAGCGATCAGGAACATGACCCAGCTGAACACGATCACCGAGCCAACGAAGAGCGCAAAACAATAAGCTCCGTACCGAAACATGCGTTTCGGAGTATCGCGCATCGTGATCCCGAAGACCGTCGATGCGAACAGCGCGAACAGCAACACCGCCGTGAAGTGGGAGGGATGCATCAGGACTTCCTCCCCGTGCGCAAATTGTGCGCGTCGACTGCCGCAATGATATTGAGCAGGCCGGCAACGACAATGAATTTCGTGCCGTAGTCGGCCACCGTCGTCTGCACCGGCGTTCCGCCCAGCCCAATCGCGCGGCACACAAAGTACATCGCGCCCGCGCCGAGATCGCCCGCCACACCCAGCATGTCCAGGATGTCCTGCGCGCTGGTGTAGAGCTTGCCCTGCATGGCCAGCCCCAGCGCAAACATCGAAATAATGGAGACCGCGAGCAGTGCGCCGCGAATCGGCTTGCGAACGAGAAAATGTCCTGCGCCAGGCACCAGCCATCCCGCAATGAGCGGCAGGTAGACGAATCCTTGCTGTGTGTTTTTTGCCGCGACTGGCTTGTTTGGGGTGGTCGACATTCCCTTTTGACTATACAAGAGCGGACAGAAGGCGAGAGCCGACTAGCAATTTCGGCGAAGTCAGCAAAAGCTCCGGTTCGCTTACCAAGGAGCATGCTCCGCTTATTCAAATCCTAAACAGAGATTCTGGGCCTAGGTAGTTTTCCCCTGTGGCTTGAGCGGTTCTCTGATTGAAGTTGCAATGCGGCCCTCTTCCAGACTGGCACAGGACCGAGATTGCTCCAGTGGGGCCCGCTTCCATTCCGGAAGCTCCTTGAACTGACGGTCGGCCTCTTCAATCACCTTTTTTAGCCAATCAGCCATTTTTCTCCTCCTGAGCCATCCCTTTGCCTTTCATCGCTTGACTCAAACTCAATACCGCCTCGATTTCACGTTCCAAGTATATAGATGGCTCCTGTGCAAATTTGGGCAGAGCCAATTTTGCTGAAAAACTCACAATACTTCCATCTACATTCTTCCGTTTGGAATTCGTAAATAGATCCATGTACTGCCTGGGAGAGATTCCGACGAACGGGACAAACGGCACGTGCTTTCCACCCTTTTGCTCTCTATCGACTGAAATTGAATCCGGGTAGAGCTCTGCAGCCAAACTCTTCGCGTAAGGCTCAATATAAATAGCCATAGAGATTCCCGCGGCCACTATGTGCCTGGCGCACAAATGACACGGAAAGGTTGTGACGAACATAAGCCCGCCATCTACGGATACACCTCGCCTGGCCGCATCGGTCAAAGCTGCCATCTCACCGTGTACTGCTCTTCCGAACTCGATGAGATTCCGAATCTTCGAATCCTTTGAGAGCACCGGGTTTTCCGCATCGATTGCGAGCGCAGTAAGCTCGTCTGTAGTTAGCTTGGATTTTTCGCTTTCGAGCCATCCGCGTTCTTTGAGGATTCGAAATATTTCTGCAATGAGTTCTCTTTTCTGGCCCTCGATTCCGTCCACCCCAGAATGAAACTCCCGGTTGTCGGGTTTGTCGCCGTACCAATAGAACCCACCCCCCGCTTTAGGCACCTCGTTGCATCCGACGGCAATTATTTCGCCCTCCGCTGTTGCAATCGCCGCGCCAACCTGACGTCCGAGTTCCGCTGACCTGAGGGCTGCGGCTTGAGCATGGAACATACCGTACTCCTCGCGCGTTGGAGTGTGAAAAGCGTGTCCCAAGATTAGTTCGATAAACCGAACGAGCGATTTCTCCAGTTCTTCGGAATTCCCAACCTCAATGAACAGGTCAGCGCGATGAAAGCTATCTCTCGTGTTTTGACCATTCTTATTGCCGACTTCCTCTTGGTCCCGATCAATCAAACGATCGGCTGATGCAAAATGTCTTTCGAACGGAAAAAGATTTCTACTTCTAGCGATTCGCTTCGCCAGGGATACGCGCCGCTCTTGCATGCCTGTATAAGCCGCAATTAGATAGAAGGACGATCCGTAGATCCTTCTCAGAGCCTCGATTTCCCCAGGATTTTTCAGGGATCGAAAAATGTACGCTTGATTCGGGACTACTTCTCCCTCGCCTCTCTTGCCTTTTGAATCACGAATGCTTCTGACTTTGCCTATGCCAAGCAGAGCCACAGCCTCGCGTAGCCCCGTGAGTCGACGAAAGTCGTCACCGGCAGTCATGTGCGTGTCAATGTACTCATCGACGTACCTTGTGGGAAGGTTCTTGTATTTTCCAACCGCTCGAATCAGCTCTGACAATCTAATGGGCTCCGCGTTGTAGTCCGCAACGGAGAGGACGCGTGTAAGCACTAACACCACCTTCTCAAGGTCAGTGCCAGCTGCACCTACCAACCCGAAGAAAAGTTCGGGCTTCTCTACAGACAAGTCTTTCATCGCAAGTATCTTAATCGAATTCAAAACACTCGTATCTCTAATTTGGTTTTGGGGTATCAGTCGTGCAAATCGCCAGTGTCCATTCTGCAATCTCCCATAGGGCATTCCTGCACATATATACCCACAGCTCCTTTTGAATGCGGCTTCAGGTCGCTTCTCGCCTGGGAATTTGAAGCAACCAACAGCACCGCTGGCGTCGAACCAAACCGTCAAACCCTCACTGACCGCGCTTTGAAGGCTGATCCGGCACTGGATGGTGATCGAAACTGATGGCCCTGGTTATCTTCCACTGACCATCCTTGAGTTGCCACAGTGTCACGAACTTTGCTTCACCCAGGGCCGTTGGGTCGTTGGGGTGAGTGAAGCGATGTATGCCGATCTCGACGGCTCCGTAACCCTTCAGCGGGTAGACTTCAAGACTTCCCGCCACCAGTTCGCGATGGACTTTGCCGCAAATGTTGGCCTTGATGGCGTCGAGGAACGGCTGGCGGCCAACCGAGAGCCCGGTCTGATCGTGATAGAACTCGAGATTTTCGTCGATCATGGAGCCAAGCTTATCCAGGTTGCAAGTGTTGTACGCGTCAAAGAGCGCGGTGTCGAGCGCGGCGACGGTTTTGTAAAGGTCATCGGTAGGCGGAAGGCCTTGTCCAGGCTGAGCGCCGGCCCACGCGGCGGAGACGGCAAAAGTCGCGAGAAGAAGAAAAGTGCGCAGTGCGCTCATTGGGGGTTTTTTACTCCGAAGGGGAATCATCACTCACGGGATTACGGATTCGGGCCGCGATCTGTTCCCGGCTCTCCGCACCGGTCTCCAAACTCGCCTGCTCCCGAGCTGTGCGAAATAAGTCAAGCGCCTGCCGCCGCGAATTCGTGGTATTCCATTGAAAACAATCGGCGAATATCGCACTCCAAGTTTGCCGATCATTCCCGCCCTTTGGCGCATACTCATCTCATGCTGGCTCATTCAGAATCCGCGCATCGCACTCACGCTGACCATCTGCTTTAGCCTCACAGTTCACATCGGGCACGGAAACACGTGTTTTTTTTGAGCCAGAATTGCATCAGATTCAGTGCGGAATTCGGGTATTTTTTACCATCATTCAATAGATTCAATGAGATAGATGTTAACTGATCGATAAACAAACTATTAACTAACCTATAAACATTTTCGTCGTTGATTCGCCAATTATCGCAACTCAGACGCTCACAAACGAACATCCATGCCGCCCGTTGGCGCGATGAACCGGTCTAGATCCGCACCAGTTCCTGCTGAATCCGTCCTGTAACCCAGGCTTTGCCGGGCCGCGTGATCATGTTGATCTCGCTGCGCACGCCGAACTCGGGCAGGTAAATGCCGGGCTCAACCGAAAAGCATGTGTGCGGCAGAATCCGGCGCACGTCGTGCGTTTCCAGGTTGTCCAGGTGCGCGCCCGATCCGTGAATCTCGTGCGCAATATTGTGGCCCGTGCGGTGGACGAAGAAATCTCCAAAGCCGGCATCGCGAATCACCGATCGCGCCGCGTCGTCGGCTTCAAATCCGGCAATGGGCGTGTTCGCCGCGAATGCTTTTTCAACGGTTTCAATCGCAGCATCGCGTGCCCGTCGCACGGTGTCGAAGACGAGCTGTTCTTTCTTCGTGGGCTCGCGTCCAATCACGCCCGTCCAGGTCACGTCGTAGAACACGCTGGTCGGCGTATCGAGCCGGCCCCAGATGTCGATCAGCAAAAAGTCGCCCTCGCGAATCGGCGCGGCGCGCTCGGCGGTGGGCTCGTAGTGCTGGTCTGAAGTGTTGGCGTTCACGCTGGCGTCGGGACCGTTTTCCCACACCAGGCCCTCCCGGCGCATGGCTTCGCGCAACCACACCACGAGATCGTATTCCGAAAGTGCGCCCGTCCGGCCAGGACCGCCGGAAGGAGGACGCAGGCAGCGCGCAATCTCGGCCCACACGCCCACGAGAATCAGGTCAATGGCGCGCTGCGCGGCCGAGTGGCTGGCAATTTGATCCTCGGTGAGGACGGCTTCAAACTGGCTCACGAGATCGGCCGAAGTGACGATCTCCTTGCCCAGCGAGCGCAGAAACTCGACGGTACCGGCATCGACCATCGAGACGTACATGATGTCGTTGTTCGGCGAGTACTGCATCGCAATCTTCTTTTGGTTCTGGAGAAGATTTTCGAGTCCGGCACGTAACTCCTGCCAGCTCGAATATTGAGTTTTCGCGCCGGGCAGCGAGTCGAGACGCGCCTGCTCAATGCGATGCACGAGCTTGCGCGGCTCGCCGCTCGCGGGGATGAAGTAGTACCAGCGGCGCGTAATGTGCGCATTGGGGTCGAGCGAAAGAATGCGCTCGGCAATGGGATCGCGATGGTGGTGATCGTAAAAAAGCCAGCCGTCAAGCTTCGATTCGCGCAGAGCTAATTGAATGGCGTCGAGATTCATACGGAAATGATAGCGGTGTAGGCGGAGTAAGCGGTGCTAGCGGAGCTAGTTCAGGCGCGGGCTGCGAACAGCGGTGGCATGGCGTTTTCCCGTCCTGCTGCTTGCTTCAAATGCTTTGTAAAAGGGCACGGCTTTAGCCGGGCCGAAAAAATGTCAAGAATATATCGAGGGCTTTAGCCCCTGAGGACGTTTCACGTCCTGCTGCTTGCCCTGCAACTTAATCGACACATGAACCAGCGTCAGCGCCGCGGGAGTGACGCCGGGAATGCGGCTGGCCTGGCCGATCGTCATGGGACGAATGCGTTCAAGCGTTTCGCGCATCTCGCGCGAGAGCCCGCTGATCGTGCTGTACTCGATCCAATCGGGAATGGCGACGGACTCCGCGGCCTTCAGCCGCTCGATGGACTTCTTCTGCTGCTCCAGGTAGCCGGCAAACTTGATTTCGGTTTCAACCGCGCGTGCTTCGTTGCGCATCATCGCTCGCGCAATGTGCTCATCCTCGTTGTCATTCTGAGCGGAGGTCGCAGCGGCGATCGTAGTCGAATGGGGACCTGCATCTAAAACGGCCGCAAACTCCGCGAGCATCGGCTCGCTCGCAAGCTCATCACGCAGCGCCGCGAGCACCGCCTCGATCGTCACTTCAGGCCGCTTGAGCAGTTGCGCCCATGTGAGGCCGGCCGTAGCGGGCAGCTCGCTCAGGCCAGCCCGTTGCAGCTTCTCGGGATCCACCTTCCCGCTGGTCAGCAGGCGTTCAAGAGCGGCCATCCGCGCCTGCTTCTGCTCGTACTCGGCCCACGCCTCGTCATCGATGAGGCCGAGCTTTCGCCCGTACGGCGTGAGGCGGCGGTCAGCATTGTCGATGCGCAGATGCAGCCGGAACTCCGCGCGCGAGGTGAACATGCGATAGGGCTCGTTCGTTCCCTTCGAAATCAGATCGTCGATGAGGATTCCCGTGTAGCCCTCGGTCCGATCCATGCTGAACGCGGGCTGGCCCTTGAGCCAGAGCGCCGCATTGATACCGGCCATGATGCCCTGGCATGCAGCCTCTTCGTAACCACTCGTTCCGTTGATTTGTCCCGCAAGGTAAAGGCCGGTCATACACTTCACGCGCAGGGTTCGGTCGAGCTCCGTGGCGTCAACCGAGTCGTACTCGATGGCGTAGCCGGGGCGCAGCATCTCAGCCCGGTCGAGCCCGGGAATGGAGTGAACCATCTGCCACTGCACTTCCATGGGTAGCGAAGTGGACATGCCGTTGATGTAGACCTCGTGCGTATTGAGGCCCTCCGGCTCCAGGAAGAACTGGTGCTGCGTCTTGTCTGGGAACTTCACGATCTTGTCTTCGATCGACGGGCAGTAGCGCGGCCCGATGCCTTGAATGCGCCCGGAGTACATGGCCGAGCGGTGCACGTTTTCGCGGATGAGCCGGAGCGTCTCCGGCGTGGTGAAAGCGATGTGGCAGGAGACCTGCGGCTGCACGATCTTCTTCGTCCGAAAACTGAACGGCGTAGGATCGGCGTCGCCTGGCTGCTCCTCGAAGGCCTTCCAGTCAATCGTCCGGCCGTCGAGGCGCGGAGGCGTACCCGTCTTGAGGCGGCAGGTGCGCAGGCCCAACGCGCGAAGCGCCTCGCCGAGAAGGACGCTGGCGGGCTCGCCGCTGCGGCCTGCGGGGTAGCGCTCTTCACCGCAGTGAATGAGCCCATTGAGAAACGTCCCGGTTGTGATGATGGTGGCCCCGGCCAGTAGCTGCCGTCCATCGCGCAGCTTGAGTCCGAGAACGCGGCGATGCGGCCGGATGGGGCGCGGCAATTCCGCCAGCTCCTCCGCCCCTGAGTCCGATAGTCCGTCTTGTTCTGATCCCTGATCCCTGTTCCCTGTTCCCTGTTCCTCCATGACGAGATCGACCACCTCAGCCTGGCGGATGTGGAGGCCGGCCTGAGACTCCAGAACCTCGCGCATCTTCACGCGGTAGAGCTGCTTGTCGCACTGGGCGCGCGGGCTCCAGACCGCCGGGCCGCGCGAGGCGTTGAGCAAGCGGAATTGGATGCCCACAGCATCAGCGACTTCGCCCATGATGCCGCCGAGCGCGTCGACTTCGCGCACAAGATGACCCTTGGCCACGCCGCCAATCGCGGGGTTGCAGCTCATCTGGGCGATCAGGTCGAGGTTCATGGTGATGAGCGCAGTCTTCAGGCCCATGCGTGCGGCAGCCATCGCGGCCTCGCAGCCGGCATGGCCGGCGCCCACCACAACCACATCGTATTGTTCGGTGAAAGCCATCCAATTCTATTTTACGGGTGGAATCGGATCAGCGCGGTGGCCAAGCTAAGCGACTCCCTGGTCAATAGACGACGGCGTAAGCGCGGGCTTCAAGATCGGGCGCATCGGAATCTGACGGCCCGAGGCGATCGGAGCGAACGCGGACACGAACCGGCACACCCGGAGTCAGGTCGTTGACGTCAATTTCTGCGACGAGCAGGGAGGGCTGGGCTCCGAACAAATGATGATGGCTCTGGCGAACAAGCCGGAACGGAATCGGCCGGTCCCATTGTGTGACGTCGAGAGTAAGAGGTTGCTGCTTGTTTTTGGGATGCCGGGCGCCGGCGGATGCGCCAGCTCGCACGACGATGCGCAGAACGCCTTGGATGGGCGGATTGAGGCTCGTCTCAATGGTGCCGGACGCCCCAGTCTGGAAGACGGCGTCAAGCGGTTCAACAGAGGCGGATTTCGCGTGGGCTGCAGAAACACCGGCCGCACCGCCAGCCAGCAATGCCAGGAAGACGATCCGCGAAGTCGAGGAGCCCATTACGCCGCCTGAAGTTCAAGAATAATCGCCGCGCCGCGCGGTTGCAGATTCACGGCGGAGGCGCGTCCGTTCTGGTCGCGCAAAATGGTGGCGCAGAGGCTGAGCCCCATTCCGGCCGTCTCGCCGCAAGCGCGCGCGGGAACAAAAGGATCGAATGCCCGCTCAGGATCAAGGAAGCCCGGTCCGGAGTGAGTCACGGAGATATGCACGAGGCTGCCTTCACGAGCCGCTTCGAGTCGAATGGATTTGGATTCCTTCGGCGCTGAAGACGGACCCTCCCGGTCAACGGCGCCGATAGCGTATTGCAGGCAATGGAGCAGGGCCTGGCGCAGCTGCTGAGCACCGCATAGAATCCGGGGCATCCCCGGCGCCACATTCACCTGAAACTCGATCGATCGCTGCAGGAACTCAGGGCGATAGAGCTGCTCCATGTCAGACAGCAGTTCGGTAACGGAGATGGCGGCAGGCTGGCCGGAGGGAGCATGCGAAACGCGAGAAAGGCTCTGCAGCGTTGAGCGGATGCTTCGCGCCTCGTTGACGATGGCTTCCACGGCTTTGCGATCGTGTGTTTCGAGCGCAGGCGATTCCTGCAGCAGCGAGGCATAGCCAAGGATGACCGTGAGCGGGCTGTTCAATTGCTGGGTCACATTGCCGGATAACTGGCCGAGGCCCGCATACCGCTCTGAATCGATCAGTTTTTCAAAGAGCATGGTCTGGCTGCGCGTAGCCTGGAGGCGGGCAACGAGCATCTCGATAGGGAGCAGGTCATCGAGCCGTGGAACATTGGCGGAGTCAATGCCATGCTCGCCACCGGCGCGCATGGTCCCCAGTAGCAACGCGCCATCGACACCGGAGCGTCCCACCATTGGAATGGCCAGGGCAGAGGTGAAGCGCAGGCGCACAAGGTCGTCACCGGGAATGAGCCAGGGCGTGAAGTCGAGCTGGACCGCTTTGCTGTGCGCGACTGCGACCGGGGAGGAGCCCGGCACCAGAAAGCCGTCAACCGGGATTCGGCTTGCCATTTGGCCGAGCGGCCTGGCAATGGCAGCCTCCAAACCCGCACAGCCGGCAAGCTGGTAGCGCCCGCGACATTCAAGCAGCAATGCAACCTGCGCGAATCGGCTGTTTCTCACCACGATTTCACAAACATCGCTAGCCTGGCGGTCGAAGTCGTCGACTCGGCGGCGAGTGAGCATGAGATTGGCGTAAGCCTCAAGCTGGCGGCGGGCGCTGCGTTCGCGCTCCTGGGCCGCCTTGTTGCTCATCAACTCGTTCTCAAGCGCGAGCACGATCATGCCCGCGGCAGCCACTACCTTGCCCATGACGATGAGGCGGGTCAGGTTAATGTCGAGCGGCACGTAGTGTCCTGCTTCCAGAAGAACATGTACCGAGGCCAGCGACCAGGCAAAGAAGCCGAGCGTACTCAGGAAGACTCCCGGAGAAAATCGCCGGGAGACAAAGATGAGCAGCACAACCGTCATCTGCAGGTTGACGCACTCGACAAACGTGAGCCCGGCGGCAGCACCCTGCAGGCAGCAGACCCAGATGGCGAAGGTGCCCAGGACAGAGCTGAATGAAACTCCCAGCCAGGTGGGCACCGTGCCCTTGGTCATTCCCCAGAAGACCCCGACGCCAAAGCTCATGCCCACCAAAGCCGGAAAAATGAGAAAAGCCACGCCGTGGGGCTGGACTCCGCCCAGCACTCCGTAGAGGAGAACGGAATAGAGAACAAGTGGCGCGGCATACAGAACGACGAAGAGAACCTGAAAGCGCCCAATGCGGAATCGCAGTGGCGAAAGCGAGCCGAGGAACATGGCCGCGCTGAGCTGAATGAATGTTTGACCGGAAGCCACCAGCCATGGTGAACCTGCTCCCGGGTAGCCATTCATGGTGTAGAGAAGGACCATCGCGACGATGGAGAAGAGGAAGCCCAGAAACCAGAGGAGTGAGCGTGCATCGCGGAAGCGGAGATAGAGGTAGCCGAAAGCCGGCAGCAGAAGAGCCGTCAGGATCAAGGCCGGAAGGTGATAGTAATCGTGCATGGAAGCCGCGAATCTCCTTCCCCGTCAACGGAAAAGCGCAGATCCCTCGATGCTTTCGGATCCGGCCATGGCATTCCTTTTAGAAGCCACCGGCCGCGGCACGGCACGTCTGCTCAGCGCGCCGTCACAGGGCAGTCCACGGCTAGTATCGCGGCCTTCCCAATGCGTAGAACATCCGTCTAAAGTTGCAGAGGGATGCAAGTATTGAGGTGCAGCTTTCCCGCCCCATGCGCCTTTGCGGGCAATACCCCAGGAGGCAAGCTGAAGTGAACCTTCGAAACCTGATTGCGGGGTTGGCGTTTGCCGGCTGCGCGCTATTGGCTGTCGCGCAGAATAAAGACACTTTTACGCCGATGCCGCTCGATTCCGGCTTCGGCCGCATGGATATTTCCGACCCGCCGATTCCACCGGACCAAATTATCAAGGAGTTTTCGGCAAAGGAGACAGAGTTTCAGGATGCGTTGGATCACTATACGTACCGGCGGACCGCAAGCGTCGACGAGATCGATGACGACACCAACAAAGTGAGCGGGGAGTGGTACGAAGTGGACGATGTTATTTTCGATCCCACGGGCAGACGCACCGAGAGAGTGGACTTTGCTCCCCCAAACACGCTCAAGCAGATCATGATGTCGCCGTCCGATCTCCAGGATCTGGAGCACGGCTATCCGTTTGTCCTGACCACCGCGGACGTTCCCGAATACGACATCAAGTACGTGGGCCGGCAGCAAGTGGATGAAGTGAAGTGCTACGTTTTCGACGTGACCCCGAAAACAATCGAAAAAGGCAAGCGATATCTGGACGGGCGCATCTGGGTCGACGCGACCGACCTGCAAATTGTTGTGACCGATGGGCGCATGGTCCCGGATGATACGAAAAAGAATCAGGAGGATCTGCATGCGCCTTTTATGACGTGGCGGCAGCAGATCGATGGCCACTACTGGTTCCCCGTGTACACAAAGGGAGAAGGAATATTGCACTTCTCCGGCGGTTACGGATACATGGCGCAGGATGTGCACATTCGAGAGGTCATTAAATACACCGACTACAAACGGTTCGGGTCAACGAGCAAGGTGTATTACAACGGGCAAGAGGTCACCAACGACGGGCAACAGCCGAGTCCCTCCCCAAACACGCAGTCAGATAGTTCTACGCCTGCCGCTCCGCCCAACAACGGCAAATAGACGGGGTCATAGTACTCCGCGCAACGTTAGCAAAATATATGCCACAGCCGGAAGTTGAACCATCCCGACGGCGACGGATGCGGCGGCCGGATGATCTACTACATGCGTGACGGGAGGCCTGAAACGAGCGCCCGTTCAAGGTAGAGATGCGTCGCCTCCTCCAGCAAACGATCGTGCAGTTTCTTTGCGTCCTGGCCTTGGCGGTTTTTTGGCAGCCGTTGCGCCTTGAGGCGCAGGCGGCGGGACCTGCTCAAACGGGAGAAGGACAAGCTGCACCGTCAGCTCCGGATGGCGCGCGCGAGAGCCAGGCTGCCAAAAATGGCGCGATTGCGGATTCGAGCGCAAACGACGCGAGCGGCGATGCCGAAACAGTCTTTCCGCACACCTTGACGGGGCGGTACTGGATCTCCGGACAGGCGAACATCATTCTGCAGGGATACGGAGCGTTCAAGGCTGAATATAGCGGGCCGAACAGCCTGACGAACTGGGCTCAAAGCGCGACGACACACCTGCTGACGCTCTATACCGGATACGAGCTCTCGCAGTCCACCGAAGTCTTCGTCGATATCGAAGACGCGACAGGGAACGGCGTGGGAGACGAAGACGGGTTGGCGGGATACGTCAATCTTGACGTGGTGCATCTCCGGCAAAACGTTCCGGGAGCTCAGGCTCCTTATCCGGCGCAGGCGATGCTGCGACAGATTATTCCGTTGACGAGCGAACGCGTGGCAGCCGATCGCGACGAGCTTGATCTGGCGACTTCTCTGCCTGCGCGCCGCATTGAAGTGCGGCTGGGCAAAATGGACCTGACGGACTTTTTCGATGTAAACACGTATGGATCCGACAGCAATCTGCAATTCCTGAACTGGACCGTGGACGACAACGGCGCATACGATGTAGCCGCAAATGCACGGGGTTATACCGATGCAGTCATGGTTGAATATGACGATCGCTCGCGTTCGGTGCGCTTTGCTGAGGCACTGATGCCGAAGCTTCCGTTTGGGCAATTCCTGGATGCGGATCTGGCGCGGTCGCGAGCGGAGAATCTGGAACTGGAGGCGCGGGGCAAGCACATTCTTCATCGTGACGGCGTGGTAAGGGTTTTGGGCTATTTGAATCACGGCAACATGGGAAACTACCGCCTCACCAACGCTGAGTTTCTTGATGGCCAGACGTCGACAGCAGACATTACCGCAACCCGGCGGGAGGGACGGCACCGTTACGGATTCGGCCTGAACATGGAGCAGGAGATTACGAACGATATCGGCGTGTTTGGGCGCCTGGGCTGGAGCGATGGGCATAACGAGGCCTTTTGTTACACCGAAGACGACCGAACGCTGCAATTCGGCGGGATTATCAAAGGCAGCTCATGGCGGCGCAGCAGCGATCGCGTGGGAGTTGCGTTTGTGGCGAATGGGATTGTGGCCGAGCACCAGCAATATCTTGCGCTCGGCGGCCTGGGCATCATGCTTGGCGATGGCGGTCTAACGTATGGCAGCGAGAGGATCTTTGAAACCTTCTATACCGCTCACCTTTGGCGAGGCTTCTCCGCTTCGTACGATTTTCAGCACGTGACCAATCCCGGCTATAACCAGGTACGCGGACCCGTCGCGGTTTCCGCGGTGCGGTTCCACACTGAATTCTGATCCAGACTCGGATCGAGGGAATCAGTCGCTAGCGGGTCAGCGTCGGCCCGTGAAGTTTTCCGCCCGCGCCCATGAGCACGATGGATCGCTGCGCAAAGGGTGAGTAGACGAGAAGCGCGGTGCATGCGAGGGCCAGACCGAAGTTGATGTGGTGCATCAATAGAAATGGCGAGAGCGACCACAGTTCGTCGAAGAAGAGCAAAAACGGCCAGAGAGTCAGGAATTTCCCGCGAAATCCGGGCGCCTGGAACAGCGCAGCGCAAAGAACGAAGGCGCGCGCGGGAATCAGAATGGCGGCTGTAATGAACACGACGCGGAAGACAAGCGTTGCGGCAGGCAGTGGCGAAAGAAGATCTTCTATCTCCGCAAGATTGGCGAGCGCTCCGATATAGAAACCGAGATACATGAGCTGAAAGAGAACAAAAAGCGTCTGCGCGACCGCAAAGGATGTTTTGGGAAGATCGTCGGGGGTGGAGAGAATCCGCGCGCGTGGTTGCGGATCAGGCTGGGAAGGCGGCGCAGCCGGATCGCTGGGCGCCAGAATTGGGGATTCGTTCAACGCGGACGGCTGAGCCGCACCGGAGCCTGCCTGATCGGCAATGCGCTCGACGGGAGCGAGGAAACGATACCCGCGGCGGGCAAGAGTTTCAACGAATCGCGGACTGCCGGCCGTGTCCCCGAGAGCTTCGCGAATACGGTTGATGGCGGAGTTGAGGCCATGCTCGTAGTCGACAAAGGTGCCATCGGGCCATAGCGCGCGGGAGATTTCGTCGCGCGTGAGCAATTGGCCGGGCCGGTCCAGATAGCCGTCAAGCAGCATGAGAAGAACCTGGAAGGGCTGGGCATTCAGCTTGACGCGCATTCCCTGCCTGCGCAACTCGCCCGTGGCGGCATCCGCTTCAAAGACTCCAAAGCGATAGCGCTGCGTCGGCCGAAGGTCGCTCCTCAGGTCCATCATGTCTTTCGATCAGTTTAGCGGACAGCGCAACAAGAGGTGACCTGCACAGATCCCCGCCTGAGCCAAATGAGAAATGAGCAGAAGTCCAACTGTGCGAGCGCCGTACGCCGTGAGAATCATTTATCCGCGAGTGATGCGGCGTGCATTGCCCATCGGTCATCGAAGGGGTAAGGTGCAGGAGATGACGCGAGCTTATTTCTTCAGGTTCATAGCCGCCGGAGCGTTAACGCTCTTCTTGGCGAGTTCGTTTCTGGCGGCCGAAGCGCCGGCTGCGGCTGCGGTTGCTGGATTCAATGCCTATGCCGGGCGGGTAGAGGCTCGACTGGCAACGGAGCATAAGTCGACGCAGGGCTTTCTGGCCCCCGTCGATCGGGCGAGTGTCAGGAGCGGTGAAGTGGTGATTGAGCACCTGATGCCGGCGAATGCCAGGGAATTGCCGGGAGCGATGCTGCAAGACTGGCGCGGTACGGCATTTGTTCCCGGAGCCACGGGTGAGGACTTTGAGCGAGTGATGCGGAACTTTGACGCTTTTCCGCGAATCTACTCGCCGGAAGTGCTGAGAGCCAGCGTGCGGACATTGGGTGCGAATCACTACCAGGTAGCGATGCGCGTTCGGCAACAACATATTTTGACGGTCGTAATGGACATGACCTACGACACCACGTTTGGGCGACTCGACCCGCGCCATGGATACAGCATTTCGCGCAGCACACAGATCAGCGAGATTTCGCAGGCAGGAACCGCGCAGGAGCGTGCGTTAAGCCCGGCCGAAGAGCACGGCTTTCTGTGGCGCCTGAATAACTATTGGACTTATGAAGAGCAGGATGGCGGGCTATATATCCAGGTCGAGTCGGTCTCATTGAGCCGGTCTGCTCCGAAGGGTCTGGGATGGATGATTGGGCCATTTATTGAGAGCGTGCCGAGGGAATCGCTGGAGTTTACGTTGAAGGCGACGCGGGATGCGCTGAAGAAATAGCGCTGCGGCGAAGATCCCGTGCTGAAACTTCGGGGGAGGAGACACAGATGAGCACACAGATTCTTGCGGCAAAGAATGAAGGGGCGTTTGAAAACGCGCGGCGCATCAATCGCTCATTGACGGCGCGAACGGAGAAACGCGCCCTGCAGTGGCTGGCCGAGCGCGCGCCTCGCTGGGTGAGTTCGGACCAACTGACGCTGCTTGGCCTGAGCGCGCAGATTGGGGCAGGCATCTGCTATGCGCTGTCGCGCTATGACCGGCGGATCCTGCTGATGGCAATTGCGTGCCTGGCGCTGAACTGGCTGGGCGACAGTCTGGATGGGACGCTGGCGCGGGTGCGCAGGCAAGAGCGTCCGCGATACGGATTCTACGTTGACCATATCGTGGATGTGATGGGATCCGTGGCGCTCATGTGCGGGCTGGGCTGGAGCGGGCTGCTGCACTGGGCGACCGCGATGGCGATGCTGATTGCTTTTCTGGTGCTCTCGAGCGAAAGCTACCTGGCCACGTATACGCTCAAGACATTTGAGCTTTCGCAGGGAATCTTCGGCCCGACGGAGATTCGGATTTTGCTGGCGGCGGGCAGCCTGGCAGCGCTTCACAGCCCGTACGCGACGGTGTTTGGGCACAAGATGCTGCTCTTCGATCTGGGCGGGATGATCGGGACGCTCGGAATGGCCGGGATGGCGCTTGCGGTGACTCTACGGCACACGGCGCAACTTTACCGGCAGGAGCCGCTCAGATGAATGCTCTGCGTTGAGAACCGAAGCGTGGGCCGCAATCGCGGCGACCATAAAGTGTGGTTGCGTCTCGCCGATGAGAGATATCGAAGGGGTGTCTTCGGGGATTCCGCGGATGCAGCCAGCGAAGCAAATGCGATATTCTGCTTCGTCCGAGGAATCCCGTCGTGGCCAGCTCGATGTCGAATCATGCGACGTATAAGAATCCCGCGGTGCTTTCGCACCACGCGATGCGCAGGATGGTGGGCGTCATCGCGCTGCTGCTGCCGTTCGTTCTGGCCGGCGGAACGATCGTGCTGTCGCTCCTCGGACCCAATCATGGGCTGCCCCACCCGCTCCTGCAGCGATCCATCAGCGACTATCGCTACACGCCGATGAGAGATTGCCAGGTGGGAGGCCTGTGCGCGATTGCGGCCTTCCTCATGTGCTCGCGGGGATACGACTGGGTCGATGAGATCACCGGGTACCTGGCCGGATTTCTCACGCTGGGTGTTGCGTTTTGCCCTTCAGTCAATCCGCGCGACCCTGTTCACTCGCCGCTGCAGTTGGAACTGAACACGGTTCACACCGTCTTTGCGGCGCAACTGTTTCTTGTCCTCGCCTACTTCTGCCTGGTGCTATTCCGCAAGACCGCCCCAGGGAAAACCGTCACGCGGCGTAAGCGGCATAGAAACCTCGTCTACGCGACCTGCGGCACGATCATTTTGACGTGCGATGCCGTGATGGTCAGCCTGAATATTGCCGGTGCAGAGCGATTGCTGCGGCCGATCAATCCACTGCTGACCTGCGAATCGCTGGCGCTGATCGCTTTCGGCATCGCCTGGCTGACCAAGGGCAATGGACTCTTGAGAGACAGGCCGCACAACCACGTGCAGCCTGCCTGACGGTCCCCAAGAAACACGTGCGCTGAACGCTCAGTGACCCTTTCCGGTATGCGTCTGATCTGCCGAAGCTGGGCCCTGGAGCCGCAATTGGCGGCGAAGGGGGACACGAGCATCTCGCGCGAAGTACCAGCGAGCCGCAATCGAGAATGAGTTCACCACCAGGTTTTGATTGCTCAGCTGCGCCTTGTAGTAGAAGCCGGAATAGGTGGGGGCGAAGGTGAGGTTTCCCCTGGCTGGAATGACCAAGGCCAGGCTCAATGGAATGGCGTACCTGGTTTGTGTGGGCAATTCCGCGGAAGGTGTCCGACCGAAGAAGTAGTCGCCCGAACTATCGGTCACCAGGTTGATTTGACTTGCAGGGCTCTTGCCGAAGAGATGGTTCTGGAAATGCAGGGTCCAGTAGTAGCCGGGAGTAAAGAGGGTTTTCACGACCGGCAAGCCCAGAACCTTGGTTGTGCTGTTGATGGTGAATTTGGCCCCAGTGAAACAGGATTGCAATGTGGTGGTGGCGCTGGCAAAGCACGTTTGCGGCGTCCCGGCACCATCCTGGAGCGTGAGTGAGTATAAGTTGCCGTTCTGCGTGCTGAACTCCATGCCCGTCTCAAAATAACTTCCGTTCATGAAGAACGATTTAGGACGGTTTGTGCCGAACTCCTCGCGGAAACCGACGCGTTCGTTCCAACCGGAGACGCGCGGGAGCTGGACTGTAAGTTCGCCCGATGGGACTTGTCCGGCCGAAAAGGGGAAGAACAGATACGGGGTGTTGATATTCACCTGGTATTGGAGCGGCGTGAGGACCAACAGGCTTCGCGGCGTGGACCACACTCTGGGCACAGCTCCAGCCTTGCTTCTGGCATTAAGCCGGATCTGCAAGAACGCGCCCGCAGTGAGATTGTTTAACGCATAGGAGCCGTTGATCGGCTTGCCGGTCGTATTGCCTATGACCGCGCGGTCATAGGCGAAGGCTATCTGTTCACCAACAGAGATGGGCGTAAGCACCTTGGCGCTGCCGCCGGGCCGGAAGAAGGTTCCTGTAATTCTGTTGGCTAGTTCGAGATCCAATTCCTGCGAGGCCGGCGCAGTGGCGCGAGGATCGGAGACTCCCAGGAAGTTGGCGCCAACGTAACTGTTTCCGCCCACGGGCGCCCTTGAATTGAAGCTGGCAATCACTTTTGCGAAATCGACCTGCCAGAGTGGCATTTGCTGAAAAATCTCGTTCTGGTTCGTAATCGTCTTTTCGGCAGTGCCTGAGGGCGGAGCCAGAGTGGTCACGCTGGCGATGCTGTTGGGAGTTTTGCCTGGGCCGGGGAGATGGAGAGACGTGAGGAGGTAGTGCGACAAGCGAGCGGTAATGTACGTGTCTGTTCGTTCGTGGTTCTTAGACGGAAGGCTCTCGAGGGTGCGGTAGACAGCCGCATCCTGAGCCAACTGATCGCTTGTGACTAACCAATAGTAGGCATCGTCTGAGATGGGAGTTCCGCCGACGCAGTATGTGCTTTGGCTGGGCGAGTCGCCCATGCACGACGGGTCGACAGGAATCCACAAGGGCTCGCCGTTCTGATTGATTTCGGTGATGTTGGTGAGTGCCGACTGCACAATGCCGTAAGAAATGAGCCACTGCTGCGACAAACCGGTGTCGGCCAACTGGGATTGTTGGGCCATCTCATTTTCCGACTCCTCGAGCATACTTTTCAGGCTCTTGCCAGTCACGGCCACGTACTCCAGGAAGTCGCCCTTCCAGAAGATGCGATCGAGAGCGACGCGCAGCTTGCAGAGATCGAGGCGCTCCGTCTCGTTTGCGCACACGCTATAGTCGGTGTATCCCGGCCCCACCGCATCCAGTTCCACGTCGCGGCTTTGCAGCAGGACCACGTCTGCGTTGGGGTGCGCCGCTTTCTCCAGGTCGTTCAGGAGTGTAAATTCAGCTTTACTTGCCTGGTCTGAGCCGGTAATCCGCGGTGGCGCGGGTGCGTTTTGCAATTGCGCCATCAATTGGGCGAGCAGCTCAATGGTTGTGGGATTGGAGCCCTTGACTGGATCGGGTGCAAAGATGCTATCGGGGTCGTTGGTCAGCAAAAAGCTATGGTCGCTGTTCGATACCATCGTGAGCTGCGAGACTCTGCCCGGATAGTCGCCCGTCTGAGAGTTGTAGCTGGGAATGGGGGCTACAACGGGAGTGGAGTAAGTGTCCCCGGCGGAGGGGTGATAACTGAGATCGACATGCGGCGTGCCGTATCCGGATTCGGCTTCGCTGATTACGACGTCAACATGGTACTGACGGCCGGGGACAGCATCAAGCCCGAGCAGCGACGAAACGCGCTCAGACAGAACTTCCGCCTCGGTGCGTGGCATCTGGGCCATCACCACGACCCTGTCGAATGCCCGCTGGTTTTGGTCGGCAGCCAGAAGCTCGGCCCCGCGAACGATGGCTTCGGTAATCGGGACAGGATCATCGGCAACCGCGGTGCCTTCCCCGGAGGTTAAACGGTCGCCGCACGGGCCGAAGACATTCACGGAACCGTCGCCGGTGCCCGGACACAAACGAGTATTGGTTTGTGAAACCGCCTTCATTGTGCTCTGGCCAGTGACACCGATAATGAGGACACTGCTACCGTCAGCCGACTGCGCAACCGTGTAGCCGATATTCTTCTCCTCCATCGCGATGGTGCGCAGCAGGCCGTTTTCCGCAGCCACGCGCGCATCCGCCGCGAGGACGAAGCAGGGTCCAATGCTACCCCCCTTCGCGCAATCTCCAAGAGTCTTCAGCAGGATCTCCTTGCTGGGATTAGCGGGAAGGCTGGGATCGGCAAGCTTACTCAGATTGCTGAGAACTGTTACGAGCGACGCTCTGTAGGTGTTGAAGTCGGCACGATCTGCCGGGTCAAGAGGCTGTTCGGGCGTATAAACCAGATCCAATTGGTTGAGCGCGCTCAGGATTTGATTCAGCGCCTTTTGATCTAAGGGACCAGCGCCGCCTAGCTCGACGATTTCCCGCGCACCGCGATTTTCCTTTCCGGGCCCGCCGTCTTCAGATGGCACGAGCGAGCCGAGCCGCGAACCCCACGCCGATTGCAGGATCTTTAGCTCATCGTGGGCGAGTTCATCCAGTACCGTTTGCCTTCCAGACGCTCTGGCGGCACTATCAGCGGCCAGCTGTTGAATCGCTTGAACTGTGGGGTTGACCGACTGGTCCCGAGACTGGCGGCTCAAGCGGTCAAGTCGGTCGAGCCAATCGAGAGGCTCGGGCCTGAGCCCGGTGGCATCGGCGACGCAGCGGAAGGCGTCCCGGCCGACGGGATTCTGGCTGAAGAGCAACGGGCAGCGTTGACCTTTCAGGGAAACGCGCAGGTTGGCGCCGAGAATGTACGTGGCATGGTCGTGATTCTCAATCTCCGCAGCCTGTTGAGGATCTTGGGCGGCCTCCGAAAGGAGCAGCGCCGACACACGCAGCCATTTCGCGGTATACATAAAGTCCTGGCTTCCGGGCACAACGGCGCGAAATCCAGCATGCATCAGAAAATTAAGGACGTTGTCGCAGTTGGCTCGGGGAGCGACACGATCGTCATTCTTGTAAAGACTCTCCGGCCGAGTTTCCTTCGTGTCTGGATCGACGGTTTGAGGCAGATTGCAACCGCCCTTTGCAGGGTCTGGAGTGTTGAGGTTCTCAAGCTGAATGGCAGCGCCAAACTCGGGTCCGAAGTTGTCGCCCATCCCCAACAGCAAGGTGGTCGGATCCTTCTTGCGAAAGGCGAGAAAACTCGTCACCGGAGGAAGATGATTCTGATCCAGTTCGTTGAATTCCATTCTGTAGTAGCCATAGAGGCTGCCAGTGTAGTCAATCTGAGTCGTCGTCGACTGTGCCTGGAGGGCGTAGGGCGACAGGAACGAAGGAACGATAGAAAGAAACAGCGGAGAAAGGGACCGAACGAACGACAAGGATGTACGCATAGCGCCCTCCTGGAATCGTGGGGAAAGAGCCCGGTAGCTGAGCGATCCCGGGGTGGTTGTGGCCGCTTGCAGCCTTGGTATTGAGTGGATCTCTTCTATTGAAAATCCACCTGGCCTCTACGGCTTGAAAACACAATGTCTGCGGAACCGCTGGGTGTGCCTCCATAATCCAAGAACGGAAGAGGAACGTCAATGGATTTCGAAGACAGGATGCACATCGGGCTGATCGTTCACCCCAGATTCAGAACCGCCCGATTTTCAGATAGGACTCGCGGCCTCGGGAAGAGCCTAAGCATCCAACGCGACGCGATCGCGAAGCGACCAGCCATTGGCTCGGTGAATCAGGCGAGCGCGGTCCTCAAGTTGGCCTTGCGATTTGCGGAGCGAAAACTCCCGCGGCTCCTCGGCGGAAAAGAGCCAGAGGCTGAACGAGGGCAGGGACAGCGCGCGAGCGGCGGCGCGAACCGCATCGCGATCGTCAAGATCGACGGTGAGTATGCAATGGAAAGAAGCCGGGGTGGCCACTAATTGTTCCACCTCGGCAGCGGCGCTCGCCAGCCACTTGCCATAGAGACGAACGGGGCGGACGGGATGGATCTCCATGCCGAGCCGGACCATGATCTCGGGCAGCCGGGCGGCCTCTTTCCTTTCCCAATTCTTCTGATCCTCATTGAGCTCGTCCCAATCGGGCGTTGTTTGTCGCTGCGCTGAGCCGAAGCGCCGCTCAATCAGCCGGCGCTCGAATGTGTAGCGGCGGCGTTCGAGCCGTGCGAGAGATTCGATCTGTTCCTCGCTCAATGCCAGGATGGCCGGTGAAGGCACGTCGAGCCGCAAGTGCAATCCGGCCAGCTCCATGAGAAGGGGTGTGTGATCCGCCCGCCAGCGATTCGACATCTTCATAAACTCGGGAAGTTCGCGCCAGGGAACATTGGCCTGGGGATTGATCGTGTCCTGAGAGCGTTGACGGTAGTCCTCGTGAAGGGCCTGCGCAAATGCGTCCAGGCGAGACCCAAGAAGCACATCGGCGCTTAGCGTTTCTTCGAGGGTTCCAAAGCTCTGCAGACGATCGCCGAATGCCGAGATATCTTCGATGCTGCGTACGACCTCACCCAGCCTGCGGTAATGCTCGAGCCGCGTGTACACGGGAACGTGTACATAGCTACTTCGATCGAGCAGGGAGCGCATTTCAAGCGCGGCGCACAAGCTCATTTCGTCGTCGCCCAGGGCCAGCGCGATGCCGAGCAGGGGTCCTGCTGCCTTGAGCGCCGGTTCGACAGTGCGCGCAAGGTCAGAAGACCCGGGCGTGACGCTGGCGGCAACAAACTCAAGCGTGGCCAACTCTGCCGCTGAAGGATTGGTAATGAGGAATTTCTCTCTGACCGCGTCCGCCTGCTGGTCGAAAACGAGGATCCTGAGCTTCTGGCCCAATGCGACCGGCGAGGAACGAATAAGATGTAGCGCGATTTCGCGGCCATAGGCGCCGAAACCAATCAGGACGAAAGTGCGCGCCTCAAATTCAGGACTGGGCGGCAGATGGAGGCGCTTGATGAGCATGCGCGCAGCGGCGTTGAAGGAGTTGAAGAGGCGGAGATCGACATTCGTGGAGCCGAGAGATCGCTTGTCGCTGGTGATTAGCCGCTTGTGCATCCAGTCGTTGCGCAACTCGGCCAGCACCTGAAGGGTGCCCGTTTTCCGGTGCGGAGGCTGAGAATGGATGGCGTTGATCTGAAGCGCGATGTCCACATTTTCACTGTCGGATCCGGTGCAGACGATGGCCGTTTGCGCACGGCGGACTCCCGCAGCGATCAGCACGTGAGGGTTCTTGGCGTCGCCCTGAAGCACAGGGACACCAGCCTTCTCGCAAGTTGCTGCGTTGGGCGAATCACCCTGCAAATCGACGGCGACGACGAGATGATGAGCGGCGCGAAGATTCTGAACGATCTGCATGCCGACGTCGCCAATGCCGCAAACGATGGAGTGGTTCGATTTGCGGCGCGCCAGTGCAGTTCTGAGGTTCTTTCTGACCCCGGTTACGAAAAGTTGCAATGCGGAGAAAAGTGCAATGCCGGGAACCGCGATCTGCGCGATGATCAGTTGCCAGGGGTCCTTGCCAGGCTGGAACAGGTCATAGAGCCTGAGAAGGCCGATGGAAGAAATGATGCACCGCACTGCCTCCAGCACCGTGAGCGGGTGAACGGGTTGCCATGCGCCCCCGGCAGTGTAACCGCTGCCGACTCTTGCATATCCCCAGAAGCCAAGCCCGACGGCAAAAACGGCGAAGCTGATGAGAAAGATTTTTTCGAAGCGCTTTTCCATGTTCAACCCTGCAGACAGCGACAACGATCAACCAGGAAGATTCAGCGTGCGATAGCGGAAAACAAAGCTCCAATCCATAGTTTCGGCAATCATAACGCTCGCCAGCTTTTCTGCGGTCTGGCGCAGCGCCGCGAAAGTCTCGTGGGGCGAAGCCAGCGCCTTGTCCAGCCCTGCTGACCGAATCGTCTCGAGTTCGCGCGCCATGGCCAGCGAGCGGTCGGCGCTGCGCGAAAATTCGCCCTGATTGGCGATGCCATAGAACGCGGCACCAAAGGCGGGCGGCACGGTCGCCAGCAAAAGGAGCCAGGGTGATTCACCGAAGATCACGTGCCAGACGCAGGCCAGCCCTGTTCCGATGAACAAAGCCGTGCCGATGAGATGGAGGCGATGGCTTAACTTATGCATCGTTTCGTGGTTGCCTTCGTGGTACTTTACCTGTCCTGCGAGGATGTCTGCAATTACTTTGGCGACAGAGGAAACATAGGCCTGATTGATGACTGCGTTTACCAGGCCGAGATCGCGCGCGATGTTGCGAAACATGCCGTCAACCCAGGAGCGGTCGAGACCCGATCGGAAGTGAGCCGGGGGCGGAGGCGCGGCCAGCGCGCAGCCGAGCAGGGCCAGGTAACAGTATTGTCGCAAGAGTTCGGCGAGTTGACGCAGGTTGAGCCAGCGCTCATGCCAGCGTCTGCGGCGGCCATGCCATGTAATGGCCAGAATGATGACGATCAAAGAGAATTCTGTAAGCGCGGGAATTCTGCCCAAGTCGATGCCGTGTTGTCCGCTGACGTAATCCGCCATTGGAACCAGGACAGCGAAGGCAGCCATGAGGCTGGTGGCCAACGCGGTCGAGCGAAGAACTCCGGCATAGTAAGTAGACAGTCCGTCAGCCCAGCCATACTGGGGGCAGAGCCGTTCGAGCAGGTAGCGGTGCGCGTCTTCGGGCAGGCCGGGGGAGCTGACAATCATTTTCTCCCACTCGTCGCGCGACGACTTTTCGAAATTCGGAACGCGCCACGATCCAATGCGAATGCGGCCGCGGGTGACAAGATCGCGAAAGATGCGGAAGATCCGGCCCGGATCGAAGGTTGGCTGCTTCTCGGCGAAATAGGCTTGGCTGAAGTTGAAGCCGTTCTCACTGTCTGCGCGACCGGAAATGCGCGCGGCAAAGATCGCGTTCAGCCCATCCAATCCGCCGGTTTGGCGCTTGCCCGATTTATCGGCCAGGAGAATACAGGGATCCTTCGGTTCGGACGCACTGAGCCAGACGACCGGCGTATGGCGCGCAAGTGCTTCTTCCACGATCTGCGTGGTACCGCCCCTCCCCGCTGCCGGTTCGCCATCCCAGATGGCGATCAGCAAATCGGACTGCTCCGCGACCATCCGCCCGACGCGTTCGTAAGACTCGTCCTCTCTGGCCCGCGACCCTTCTATCTGAAAAACCGCGGAGGCCTTCGCGACGAACTCATGGAACTCGTCGCGGGAGGCAGCGTCTTCGAAGTCGCGGCAGTACTCGGCTGCGAGGAATGGCAGAGGACATTGCAGATCCGCGCCAAGCGCGAGACCGGCCCGGGCAACAATGCGATCCGCGCCTTCGGCAAGAGGAGAGAGGATGCGTAAGAGCGGTGGCTCGGGTGAATGGAGCGAGGGATCGTGCATGCTGGACGCAAGCGCGGCAATGGCTTTGAGAACCTGATTGCATTGGCCCGGCAGGCTGGCGGCGGCATCAGGAGATAGCCGGTTGGGCCGATGGCCCGTTACGCCGATTTGAATCACCAGGCGGGGCCGCGGCGGCGAACTTGACTCTTGAGAGGCCATGCGCGGTGACGGACAATGCTCCTAAATCTGGGTTGAGCATATCACGACGCCAAACACATGACAGACAGGTGTTTATGAGGGGGGACGCGTGAGGACGGACCGACTCATCGGTGGCGGATAAACGAGCCGTTGTGGAGCTCAGCCATCGCCTGGCGCAGCTCTTCCTGCGTGTTCATGACAATGGGGCCGTACCACGCGACAGGCTCTTCAAGCGGCTTGCCGGAGACGAGCAGGAAGCGAATGCCTTCGGGACCGGCCTGAACCACGATCTCGTCGCCACGATCGAAGAGGACCAGTGAATGGTTGTTTGCGTCGTAAACAGCCTTAGCATTCGGGTCGACCGCTGACTCGGTGAGGACGGCCTGCGGTTCGGATGCGTCGCGGAAGGTTCCTGCGCCGGCAAAGACATAGGCGAAAGCGTTACGGGTGGTTTCGACTTTGATCCGCTTGCGCTTGAAAGGCGGAACCGAGATGTCGACGTAACGTGGGTCGGCGGCTACGCCTTCCACTGGGCCAGTCTTGCCCCAAAACTCGCCACAGATGATGCGCGCTTTGGTTCCGTCGTCTTCGGTGACCTCAGGGATTGCGCTGGATGGGATGTCCTGGTAGCGCGGGTCGGTCATTTTGAGCGATGCGGGCAGGTTGGCCCAGAGCTGAAAGCCGTGCATGCGTCCGCGCTCGTCTCCCTTGGGCATCTCCTGGTGGAGAATGCCGCTGCCGGCGGTCATCCACTGAACGTCGCCAGCGGTCATGCGTCCCTTGTTGCCGAGCGAGTCACCATGCGCGACTTCGCCAGCAAGGACATATGTGATGGTCTCGATGCCGCGATGCGGGTGCCAGGGAAAGCCAGCCACGTAGTCGGCGGGATTCTCATTACGAAAATCATCCAACAAGAGGAACGGATCGAATTCGGCGGTCTTGCCGAAACCGAAGGCGCGCTGTAGTTTGACGCCGGCTCCCTCAATCGTGGGTTTGGTTTGGTAGATCTCTTTGACAGCTCTCAAGGACATGGTGGACCTCCGATTTTTGAAACCAAAACGACGCGGCGGGCAACTTGAGCCGCCCGCCCCGAAAGACTCTTTGAATTCGTTGTGGATCGTACATTCATTTGATGCGCGGGCGACGGTCACGATGCAGGCCGCAGTATCGGACTGCGCCGACTGAGTTCTTGCAACCGACTTCCCAACTTAGGCGGCCTTGACGAATTGGACATCGAGGGTAATGCCCACTTCCTCGCCAACCAATACACCGCCGGCTTCAAGGGGTGCATTCCAAGTAAGCCCGAAATCCTTGCGGTTGATCTTGGCAGTTGCGGTAAGGCCGATGCGCGTATTGCCCCAGGGGTCCTTTGCAGGCTCGCTCACTTCTTCGACATTCAGAACCACTGGCTTGGTGACGCCGTGGATGGTTAGGTCGCCAGTGACGGCAAAGCCCTCCCCTTTTTTCTCGATGTGCGTGGACTTGAAGGTCATGGCGGGGAATTTTTCCACGTCGAAAAAGTCGGGGCTCTTGAGGTGGCCGTCGCGCTTCTCATCCTGCGTGTTGACGGTGCTGACATCGATGGAAACATCAAGGTTGGACTGAGTATGGTCGGCTTCGACGCGATGCAGGACGCCGCTGATTCCGCTGAACTTGCCTCGGACGTTGGCGATCATCATGTGCTTGACCTTGAACTCGGCGCCGGAATGCGCGGGGTCGATGTTCCAGGTAGAAGTGGCGGTGGTTGGGGTCATATGTGGGTTGCTCCTTTCGTTTGGTTGGATGCGGGAGGAAGATATTCGTTGCAACAAGTATTTGGTGGAGGTTGGTGGCAGGCTGTTCGGAGGGAGGCCTTATGCTTGGTAACAGACTTCCATATGAGCGACTTTGCCCAATCCGTGAAGCAGCAGGCCGACATCGTGAAGGTGATCGAGAGCTATATCCGGCTGCGCAAGGCAGGGGCGCAGCGATTTACGGGGCTTTGCCCATTCCACAAGGAGAAAACGCCCTCGTTTAGCGTGCACGCGGGACAGCAGTTTTTCTACTGCTTTGGTTGCCAGGCTTCAGGCGATGTATTCAGCTTTGTGGGCAAGATTGAGAACGTGGGCTTTCCTGAGGCCGTGCGGATCGTGGCGCAGAAGTGCGGCATTCCGCTGCCGAAGCGCGAGTTTTCGTCGCCGGAAGAGGCTGCCGGTGCGCGGCTGCGGACCAAGCTGTTGGAACTGCACGAGACGGCCGCAGCGTGGTTTGAGGAGCAGTTGCGCGGACCGGGAGGAGCGCTGGCGCGGGAGTACCTTGCCGGGCGGGGAATGACAGAAGAAGGAATCAAAAAGTTCCGGATCGGGTATGCGCCGGACAGCTTCAACGCTCTGCGCGACAAACTGAGTGGGATGGCGGACCAGGAGGCTCTGCGCGTGAGCGGGCTTTTCAGCTCGAAGGAACAGGGCGATGGAAGCCAGGGGCCGATCTACGACCGATTCCGCAAACGTGTGATGTTTCCGATTTGCAACGAGGGTGGCCGAGTGATTGCGTTTACGGCACGCACCCTGGAAACGGGCGAAAAAGCCGGCGCGAAGTACATCAACTCGCCGGAGACGCCGCTCTACTCAAAGGGCCAGGTGCTCTTCAACCTGGATAAGGCGAAGCCGGCCATTCGCGCGATGGAGTTTGCCCTGCTGGTTGAAGGCCAGATGGATTGCATCAGCGTTTTTCTGGCGGGGATTCAGAACGTGATTGCGACGAGCGGAACGGCTTTCACGGAGCAACAAGTTGCGATCCTCAAGCGGCACACGTCGAACGTGATCGTCAATTTCGATCCTGACACTGCGGGCGCAAATGCCGCCGAGAAGTCGATTGCGCTGCTGACTGAAGAGGGATTTTCGATCAAAATTGTGACGCTCGAGGGCGGACTCGATCCTGACCGGTACATCAGGGAGCGGGGTGCCGAGGCCTATAAGGAAGCGCTGCGCGAGTCGCGGCGGCGGGCCGATTACCTGATTGAGCGGGCACGGACGCTTTTTCCGGGCGCGAGCGCCGAGCAGAAGGTTAAGGCGATGAACTTTTTGCTGCCGCACATTCGGCGCGAGCCGGAGCCGCTTGCACGGGAACAGTTTGCTGCCGATGCCGCGCAGAAGCTAGGGTTCGGATCGACTGTGCTGCGCGAGGAGTTGCGGCTGGCGGCGCTGCGGCGGCGAGATCGAGTCGAAGAACGAGCGGCGAAGTTAAATGAGGTAGAAAAGGTGCTGCTGCGGGCGCTCGCTGTGACCGATCCGGATGGCGCCGAGGCGCGACTGCTGGCGGCAGAAGCCTTGACAAATAACGCGGCCTGGTTTGAGCACCTGAGCTCGTTCGGAGCCATGCGGGCGCTGGTAGGCCGGGCGGCGAAAGACCCCATGGACTCGGTCGAAGATGCAGGCCAAAGAGCGCTCCTGGCAGAGGCGTTGCTGGGCGAGAGCGGTCCGCCGACGGCGAATGAAGTGGAGAGTGCAGTGCAGGAGGTTGAGGAGCGCGCGCTCGAAGGCCGGCTGCGAAACCTGCGTGGAGAGATTGCCGAGGCCGAGCGGAATGGCGACGTTGCCGGGCTGGCGGCTTTGACCCAGAAGAAACTGGAACTGGATCGTGCGCTGCGCCGACTGCACGGCCAGAAGGCGAAGGAACGGTAAGGGCTTAAGGCGGCGGCCCGAGCCTCCCAGACGGTCAAATCATGCGTCGAAGAGGCCCTTTCGAGCGTCTAATTAATGAGTTAGGACCAGGATCAAGCGACTGGAAGCGGGCGAGTCGAGGCGATCCTGATAGCCGGGACAGGGTTGGTTTGGGGCCGAGTTTTTATTGGCGCCGGCAAGTGCAGTTGTGGTAATCTATTGATCTCAGTGAGGATGCGCGCCCCTTTGCCCCACATATGAGCTCCGGCTCGCGGGCGACCCAGGCGAAACCTGAAGCGCTGCCATCCTGTTCCGAGAAAAATAATCACCGCCTTTTGCGGGCTTGCATTGGTGTTTGCAAGCGAGGATTCCCTGTGGGGAGTCTTCATTTTGCGTGTCTGGAAATCGGGCGCGCGAATCGGTGCGGTTAGAAGTCATGGCGCGGGGCCGGGAATGAAATCGGGTGAGACGCTCGACGCGAGCGGTCTTGCCGAAGAGAGCAGGCATATTTTGGCGATTGAAGACAAGTTTGAAGAGGACGTACATGGTCTGATCGAGACCGGCAAGGAGAAGGGCTATCTCACGTACGGCGAAGTGAACGACGCGCTGCCCGACGAGATTGGTTCTCCTGACGATCTGGACGATCTGATCACAACGATTGGAACGCAGGGCATTGACCTGCTCGACACTCCGAAGTTTCCCGGCGACAAGGACTTTGAGCTGGAAGAGGGCGAAGACGTTGAGCTGGACCTGACGCCGGGGACGCTGGAGAAAACGAACGACCCGGTGCGCATGTATCTGCGCGAGATGGGAACCGTGCCGCTGTTAACGCGCGAGGGCGAAGTGGAGATCGCCAAGCGTATTGAGCGCGGACAGAACCGCGTGCTCAAGGCGATTTCGCGTTCGCCGATCGTGATTCGCGAAGTGGCGGCGCTGGGCGAAGACCTGAAGCGCGGCGTGCGCAACGTAAAAGAGGTAGTGATCTTCGACGAGGAAGAGCTGACCGAAGAGGTGGTGCAGACCCGCGTGAAGGCGACCGTGGCGCGCACGGACCAACTCGTGAAGCACCAGAAGAAGGTCGCGCAGATCGAAGAAAAACAGGCGGCCATTTCGCCGGGCAACAAAGCGAAGATGAAGGAGGCGCGACGCCTGCGGTGGGCTGTCGGCCGCGAGAAAGTATTTATTTCGCGCATCGTGCGCGAGCTGAAGTACACGGCATTGGAGCGCAAGCGCCTGCTGGACAAGGTCAACAAGACCGTGGACACGATGCGCACGCTGGAGCGCCAGATTCGCTCGTTGGAGCAGAAGTACGAGGCTTCAAAGAGCGAGGACATGAAGAAGGAGTACCGCCGCCAGCAGAAGAACTGCCGCACGGATCTGGAGAAAATCGAAGGCGATGCAGGCGTGTCGATTGTGGAGCTGAAGCGCACGCAGCGCGAGATGATCCAGGGCGACATGGACGCCGAGCAGGCGAAGCGCGAGCTGATCGAAGCCAACCTTCGACTTGTGGTTTCGATCGCCAAGAAGTACACCAATCGCGGGCTGCAGTTTCTCGACCTGATTCAGGAGGGCAACATCGGCCTGATGAAGGCGGTAGACAAGTTCGAGTACCGGCGCGGCTACAAGTTTTCGACGTATGCAACATGGTGGATTCGGCAGGCAATTACGAGGGCCATCGCAGACCAGGCACGCACGATTCGTATTCCGGTGCACATGATCGAGACGATCAACAAGCTGATCCGCACAAGCCGGCAGCTTGTGCAGGAGCTCGGACGCGAACCGTCGAGCGAAGAGATTGCGCGGCGCATGGACATTCCCGTGGCCAAGGTGCGCAAAGTGCTGAAGATCGCGCAGGAGCCCATCTCGCTGGAAACGCCGATCGGCGAAGAAGAAGACTCGCACCTCGGGGACTTTATCGAAGATCGCCAGGCAGTTTCGCCTTCAGAAGCGGTCATCGGAGTGAACCTGAAGGAGTACACGTCGCAAGTTCTGCGCACGCTGACGCCGCGCGAAGAGCGGGTGATCAAGATGCGCTTTGGACTCGAGGACGGCAGCGAGCATACGCTTGAAGAAGTTGGACAGAGCTTCCAGGTGACGCGCGAGCGCATCCGGCAGATTGAAGCGAAGGCGCTGCGCAAGCTACGGCATCCGAGCCGGAGCCGCAAATTGAAGGCGTTTGTCGAGGGCGTGAAGGAGATGTAACGACCTTGCGTTGGGGCGGTCGCGCTTCGAGCGCTCCATGTTCTGAACGACGACACGGATTAAGAGGCCGCAGCTTTCAAAAAGAGCTGCGGCCTTTCTGCGTGCGGTGGTATGGACACCGAGTTCTTCGCATGCCCGCCGAGTTTATGATTTGCTCCGTTATAATCGCCCTTTGACCTCACGGCGGCGAGACTTCCAGTCAGAGCGATTCAATTCAATCGTCTGATCCGGATCGTTTTGTGGCCAAAAGGCGAGTTTAAGTATGAAAGACATGACAAGGCGGCAATTCGGTAAGACTGTAGCCGCAACCGCCGCGCTGGCGAACATCGCGATGCCCGAGAATTCGCCGGGCCAATCGACAGCCACAATGCACGACCTCGAATTCCCAAAGGGTTTTATGTGGGGCTGCGCTACGGCCGCTTACCAAGTGGAAGGCGCGGTGAAAGAAGATGGGCGCAAGCCATCGATTTGGGATGTGTTCGCACACACTCCGGGCAAGATCGTCAATGGCGACACCGGCGACATAGCCGACGATTCGTATCACTTATACAAAGAGGACACGCGCCTGCTGAAGAATCTGGGCGCGGGCGCGTACCGGATGTCGATTTCCTGGCCGAGGATCTTTCCCGACGGAAAGGGACAACCGAATCCGCCAGGGCTGGACCACTACAAGCGCGTTCTGGATGATCTGCAGGCGAATGGAATCACTCCTTACGTCACGCTGTTTCATTGGGATCTTCCTGCTGCGCTTGAAGGTGGTTGGCAGTCGCGCGATACTGCGAAGGCTTATGCCGACTACGCGGGATATGTTGCAGGTAAGCTCGCGGACCGCGTGCACCATTTCATGACGATCAACGAGTTCGATTCCTTCACCAACCTTGGATACAAGACCGGTCAGTTTGCGCCGGGGCTGAAGCTGCCCGCAGGCGAAGTAAACCAGGTGCGCCATCACGCCATCCTCGCGCACGGGCTCGGTGTCGAGGCCATTCGCGCGAGCGCACCAGCGGCGAGGGTGGGACTGGCCGAGAATCCAACGGCTTTTGTACCCGTGATTGAAGACGAAAAGAACATCGATGCGGCACGGCGGGCGACGCGCGAGGAGAATGCGGCTTTCCTGACGGCGGTGCTCGAAGGGAAATACACCGAGGGTTACCTGGAGCGCGAAGGAGCGAATGCGCCGCACATCGCGCCGGGAGACATGAAATCGATCGGGAGCCCGATCGACTTTCTCGGCTTGAATGTGTACGCGCCGTTTTATGTGCGGGCGGACGATTCCGCGGCGGGGTACGCGATTGTGCCGCGGCAGGCGTCGTATCCGCGTATGGCATCACCGTGGATCGCTGTCGGCCCTGAGGTGATGTACTGGGCGGTACGCAACGTTTGCGACCTGTGGCACCCGCGAGAGATTTACATCACGGAGAACGGATGTTCGGCGGACGACGTTGTAACAGCAGACGGGCGAATTGAAGATACGGATCGCGTGATGTACTTGCGCAACCACCTGACGCATCTGCAACGCGCAGCAGCAGAAGGCTTCCCGGTGAAGGGCTATTTTCTGTGGAGCTTGCTGGATAACTTTGAGTGGGCCGACGGATACAGCAAGCGCTTTGGAATTCATTATGTAGATTTCAAGACGGAGAAGCGCACACCGAAGCTGAGCGCGGAGTGGTACCGCGAAGCGATCCGGCGAAACGCCGTGGTATAGGGCAGGTTCGCTCTTATTTGCTGGCCTGCGTGAGAAGAAAGTCAGCCATGATGTGACTTGCCTCGATGGACTCAGGCAACTGCGCGTTGTACCAGAAGGCGTGAGGCATAGCATCAAAAACCACGAGCCGGGCGTCGACCCCAGCGCGCAGGAAAGCGCGGTGCAGGTTCACCGTGCCGCTGAGCAGTGCGTCTCGCTCGCCGCTGACGAAGAGCGTAGGCGGCATGCCGTGCAGATCAGCATAGATCGGCGAGAGCACGGGATCTTTCGGATCGGTGTTGGCAATGTAGTAGGGATCATGCGGACCGGGCGCCGGTGGATCGAGATGTCCATCGAATCCGCGCAAGGTGAAAATGGCGGTTGAATCCCCCGCGCGGGCAAAGTCGCCGATCCCGCTGAAGATT
>Ga0335085_10001616_pt1 | contig 46366 bp, 37 predicted proteins | sample Lox_Sample_45_FD_206712 | JGI IMG/M metagenome (GOLD analysis project Ga0335085, IMG submission 206712) | Soil microbial communities from Loxahatchee National Wildlife Refuge, Florida, United States - Lox_Sample_4.5 | ecosystem: Environmental > Terrestrial > Soil > Wetlands | place: USA...
TGAATTCAACGATGCCGGCACCATGGGGGCGATGGGTTTCACAGGTTCATATTTCTTGATCTCACTAGCCGCGCCGGCGTTTTTGAAGAATCGCGGTGAGTTGAAATCCAAAGACATCGCGCTTTGCGTTGCCGCCGTGTTGCTGCTGTTTATTCCCGCTGCGGGTCTCGTCTATCCCGTGCCGGCGCCGCCTGTCAATGCGTTTCCTTATGTGTTCGGTGCCTATCTTTTCATCGGTTACGCCCGCATCATGGCGATGCAGCATCAGAAACCGCAGCGCGTCGAGGAAATCACCGGCGAAATCAAAAAACTCCACGCCCAACCCGCATGACCAGACAAATTGGTATTGTTGCGGCCATTTACCGCTATCCGGTCAAATCCATGATGGGCGAGGAGCTGAATGCCGCGCGGCTGGGGGGCAAAGGCGTGCAGGGAGATCGCGCCTTCTCCCTGGCCGACCCCGTCACCGGGAAAATTGCCAGCGCGAAAAACCCGTCCAAGTGGCCGGCACTGTTTTCCTACCGTGCCACGTTTGTCCGGCCGCCCGAGGACAACGGCGCATTGCCGCCGGCGCGAATCACGTTTCCGGACGGCAGCAGCGTTTCAACTGAAGACGAAGATATCGAAGCCCGGCTGTCGGCCAGCTTGGGCAAGCCCGTCAGGTTTTTGTCCGGCGCGCCCCAAGCAGCGGCGCTAGAGGAATATTGGCCGGATATTGACGGTCTGGCCCGGCGTGATGTTGTTACCGATGAGGCGATGCCCGCCGGGACTTTTTTCGACTGTGGCGTCATCCACTTTTTCACGACGGCCACCCTCGACAGTTTGCGGGGATTTTATCCCGAAGGGCGGTTTGAATCCCGCCGTTTTCGTCCGAATCTTGTCATCGAAACCCCGCCCGGAATCAAAGGCTTTCCTGAAAACGACGAGTGGAACGAAAAAATCCTCGCCCTCGGTGACGAGGTAAAATTGAAAATTACCGGGCCTTGCGGCCGCTGTGTGATGACAACTTTGGCGCAAAATGATCTGCCGAAGGATACCGGGATTCTGAAGACTGCGGCGCAGCAAAATCAGGCGCGCGTCGGCGCTTACGCGTCCGTGTTACAAGGCGGCATGGTTCGCCGGGGTGATTCGGCGCGAATCGAGCCGGCCTAAAGGTCGAAGAACCTGAATTAAAACGAACTGGCGGAGGGGGTCGTTTTGGCCCCCTTTTGCCATTTGGTGGTCAAGACCGTAAGGGTGGATTCGCCCCCAGTAATTCAGATGCCGAGGTACTTAGAGGTTAAAAATCTCCACCGATGCCATCACGCAATTTTTGTGTCTCCGCCGCTTAGATCCGGAGCAAGCCGCGAAATCCCCGGCCGCTGTAGTAAGAATCCGCGCCGTTGTGACCCACGAAGACGCGGCCGTAACGGCGATCACAGTAAAGCGCGCCGCCAAGTTTGCGGATGTCTGCCGGCGTTTTAATCCAACTCGACCGCTTGGTGTCGAACTCGCCCAGTTTCTGTAGTTCGAAATATTGCTCCTCGGTTAGAACCTCGATGCCCAAGGCAGCCGCCATGTCCATGACGCTGCTCTTGGGTTTACCAGCCGATCATCGCCGCGCCGATGCCGCTGGTGATGTGGTCGTAGCCGGGCGCGATGTCGGTGGTGAGCGGGCCGAGCGTGTAGAACGGCGCTTCGTGGCACCATTCGAGTTGCTTGGCCATGTTTTCCTCGATGAGATGCATGGGCAACTGGCGACAACGCGGTTCAACTTGGGCAAAAGTTTTCAAATTCTACTCGCCTAAAAAAATTTGCGAAGTCGGTCAAATTGGTTAACCCCCAATCCGTCTCTGCGTTCAGTCTAATCCCAGTTTTGTATCTCCAAGGCGACAAATGCCGAAGGTTCAACATGCACGCTCCGTCCCTCCGGCGAAAATTGTCAGCCGCCCGACGCTCGCGGACTTTCCCCCGACGAACACTGCCCCTCACACGACGGACGGTGTCAATTTCCGCCATCGTTTTTGCGGCGGACGTGAACATGGATGGGTGCGCTCATTTGGAATCAATTTGGTTGGTTGGAAATATGAGTGCCCCGATACTTTTTCCCGTTCCAAAGGACAATCACGCTTTTCGTCGTGCCTTTCTTGTTTCGAACGAACGTGAACCGCAGGTCATCTGCGACATTGTAGCCCGGGATGAAACTGGTTTCGCTCGTCGGAAAGATCTCTTCAGTGCCCATGCCGCGGACGCTGGCGACGAGGTGGCTGCCCAGTTCATCTTTTTTGTGAGCGATGCTGAGTGTCGGTCCGACGCGGATTAGGCCGAAAAGAAATGTCTTCCGGTATTGCCCGACATAACCGTCATAGGCGACCGGGTCAGCAGGGACGGGAGCGGCCACTGGAGGTATCTCCTTCGAGATTCTGACCGACTCGGCAGAACCTGAAAAACCAGACCTCGGACCCAAACTGGTAAGGACCAATCGGGGCGGCCGACCAGCCATGCCAACAAACTTGGCCTGAACTTGCCAGAATTCATTGCAAAAGACCGATTCGGATTGTGGAAAGATTTCGTAGCTCGGATAACGCAACCGCTGCCCTGGTTTTCCGATCACTTGAATCACAAGACGGGCAGCCACATCTCGGACGCTGCATAGTTCTCCGCCTTTCTCGAACTTGTAGAGGCCCGAGTAATCGTCATAGAGCGCCTGATTCACATGCGTGACATTAACAGGCTTGGGAGAACAGTTTTCCAGCAATCCTCGCCAGACTCCCGGGACGAATGTGCCGACGTTCGCACAATTCGACAGCACGACAACACCCCGACGTTTCTTGAGATCAAATGCCAGTTCCGCCTGATAGCCTTCGAGCAGTCCGCCGTGCTCAAACACCGTGCCGTCACTCTCCCAGATGAGCGGCTGCCTGTCCCCCGATTCTAGCAAATGAAACTCCATCGCCTTGCGTATTACGGAACTCAACGGTGTTTGGCGCAACCCCATATAAGCGGAGACAAACTTGAGAAGGTCATTTGCCGTTGACCGAATCGAACCAGCACCAAGGAGAGTGGGCGCAAGTGCATTTGTGTCGTGTTGCAGCGAGGAGAAATGCCCCACACGATGACCGGGCATGGCGTGTCCGGCAGCGATGCGAGTTTTCAGTTCGGACGGCACGGAGATACGCGTGTCGTTCATTTCCAGTGGCCGACAGATCTGCTCAACCACGAGCGTCTCGTAATCTTTGCCGGCTTTCAGTGCGATGACGTGGCCGAGTAATCCGACTCCTAGGTTGGAATATTCCTTCCGAGTCCCGGGCGGCTGCTGCAATTTGCAGTGCGACAAGAACGAGTATAGATCGCCATTGCAATCGCGCGGCAACCCCGACGTGTGCGTCGCGAGGTGGAGCAAAGTAATCTCCTTGCCCTGATACGTCGGCATCCTGACGGATGCGGGAAGGTATTTCTGAACGGGGTCATCCAACTTCATTTCTCCACGCTCGACCATGTCTTGTAGTAGCAAAGCCGTGAACACCTTGGTGACTGAGCCGATGGCAAACAATGTGTCGCCGTCCACGTCGCGACCGGTGCTGTTGTCCAGCTTACCGTGACAAACGACTTGCGCGCCATGCTCGTCCACGATGCCGACCGCCAGACCGACGGTCTGCTGGTCCATCTCGATACTGTCGCGCAACATGGTTTTGATTTCTTCATCCGTTAACGCAGACACCGGTTGAGCGCAGATCGCATGGCATAAGAACATCGCGGCGAGAAACAGAATCGTTCTCGCCAAGCACAGATTCCACCTTGAATGAATTGGCCAGATCGTCATCTCAGCGATTCATTCACACTTTCGCGTAAACTTCCACGCCTTTTTCCACAAACTCTTTGCTTTTTTCTTCCATCCCCTTTTTTAACGCTTCTTCCTCGGCGATGCCTTGTTCGGCGGCGTATTTGCGGACGTCTTCGGTGATCTTCATCGAGCAGAAATGCGGGCCGCACATGGAACAGAAATGCGCGGTCTTGGCGCCTTCCTGCGGCAGCATTTCGTCGTGGAATTCTCTGGCGGTGACGGGGTCGAGGCTGAGGTTGAATTGATCTTCCCAGCGGAATTCAAAGCGCGCCTTGCTCAACGCGTTGTCGCGGTATTGCGCGCCGGGATGGCCTTTCGCCAGGTCGGCGGCGTGCGCGGCGATCTTGTAGGCGATGACGCCGTCTTTCACGTCTTTCTTGTTCGGCAGGCCGAGGTGTTCCTTGGGCGTGACGTAGCAGAGCATCGCGCAGCCATACCAGCCGATCATCGCCGCGCCGATGCCGCTGGTGATGTGGTCGTAGCCGGGCGCGATGTCGGTGGTGAGCGGTCCGAGCGTGTAGAACGGCGCTTCGCCGCACCACTCAAGTTGCTTGGCCATGTTTTCCTCGATCATGTGCATGGGCAACTGGCGTTAAACATTTTTATTTCGGGAAAAATCTTAATGCCCGGTCGCAACAATTTCAATCCAACGCTTCTCGGACGTTCGATGAAAAATCAACTGTCGCGCGCTCAAAGAATCGTGCGCTGCCGGTTAAATGAAACCGTCCGTGTCAATGCAAAGACGCAAAGACAAAGTAGCGCGGGCGGCCAGCCTGCTATTGCGTAATCCAATAAAAGCGCCGGTCGAAGTTCGTTGACGAAATATCAGTGAACTCCAAATAGCCAAGTCCGCTGATTTGATTCGTGGCTATTGGCAGCCAGTTCACGAGGTTTGTCGAAGCCTTCACAACATAGTTTGTTCCTGTGTCGCCGTAGAAACGCATCGTGAACATTCCGTTTGCCAGCCGTTGGGCGTCCATAATCACATTGTTTCCGGGCACGATGAGCAACACTTGATCCACGTTTGGTGCGGGTGCATTGGTCGCATCGCCTGATTGCGAGGCGCGTATCACTGCCAGCCCCGCTCCGGTTATTGTCACAACATTCCCGCTCAAAATCACCGGGCCAGACAGAAGCGAAAAGCTCACTGGTAATCCAGAACTAGCTGTTGCGGACAGAGCAAACGGAGCATCGCCAACGACTTGTTTGCTCAATGGGCCAAAGTCAATAGTTTGCGGCAGCTTTACGTCGGGCGGGGAATACGTCACGAGAATTGACGCAACAGAGGAATAATTTCCTGCGTTGTCCCGGCTGCGGCCTTCTATCGTGTTTGTTCCCAAAACAAGATTAACCGAGCCGGTCCAAATGGTCGTCCCGGTTGCTGTCTGCCACGCTCCGCCGTTAAGTCGCAGTTCAACCAACGCAACTGATGTATCATCTGCCGCAGTGCCGTTGACAGAAAGCAAAGATTCATTGAATTGCGCCCCGTCAGCGGGGTTGGTGATTGAAATTGATGGCGGCACTACGTCGCTGACAGCCGAAGCTTTTGCGGCCCATTTTAGAGCACTTCTGGCGGTATTCCCATTGGCGTTTTCAAGCCAATAAACGTTTGTCGAGTCAATCGCGATAACCAAGGGTTGAGCGAGATTTGTGGCCAACGTAATAATTGGCCCGCCACTCAGAGGCATTTGCCTGACACTTCCATTCGTCCCGAGGGGATTCCCGGCTTCTACCCAATAAATGTTTGTAGCATCAAGTGCCAGATCGTATGCGTCATTCAGATTTGACGCCAAGGTTTGCCTTATGCCGCCTCCGATGGGCACGCGATACATGCTTTCGCTGCCCGTGAAATAAGCAAAACCGTCCTGAATCGCTAATCCCGGCTCGACGTTTACACCGCTGGACAGCGTTATTCTTGAACCGCCAATTGGTTGTGCAAACACAACAGCGGGATAAGTCGTCTGTGACCAAACCACTGTATTGTTCGTGACACGAATCGAGGCGATGTCTTGTGAGCCTGTAGCGACCGTCGTGACTGAACCTCCAGTGGTTGGAACAGAGTAAATCAACCCAGAGGGGACACCCCAAAAGACCGTATTGTTTTGAACGGTTATTCCATCATAAAACGAACTGCCGGTGGCGAGGGTTGTTGGTGTCCCGCCCGATTTTAGAAGTTTTTGCACTTTTGTCCCGGACTCCAAATAGTAAAGATAGTTTCCGTCTAAAACCATTTGGCCAAAGCCATAAACAGAACTTGTTGCTAAAGCCGTTTCTCCGCCACCCGTTTTTGACACCCGCTTTAGAACACTCGGCTCAGACCAATATATGTAATTGTCATCCATCCCAACACTTCTCGGAGAGGACAATCCTGTCGCCAACGTTCCAGGCGGTGGTGGTGTTCCCGCCTGAGTGATGGTGAAGGTAGCGACGAACGTTTGTCCGCCATCCGCAGAAAGCAAAATTGCCGCGCTGCGTGGCAATGAACCAAAATAAGGTTGGACTGCGTATTGGACCGAATCACTACCAGTGTGGTCTTGTTGGCTCAAGAGTGTGATCCATTGGGCATTTCGCGATATTGACCAAAAACAAATTGAGCCAGTGACAACCGAGAATGAATTGCTTCCGCCTTCCGCTGGCATGTTCGCTCCCGGCGCACTCAATGTATATGTGCAAGCACCCGCATTTCCGTTTTGATTGATTGTGAAGGATCCTCCATCCGTGGTGATCACACCGCTGCGCGGCGATAGTGATGGATTGTAATCTACCTGATAGAAGACACCATGTGTTCCGTTGCCCGATGAGCCAGAAGTGATCGTCACCCAACTTAAATTTTCCGATGCTGTCCAGCCACAGCCAGCGGGTGCAACGACGTTGAATGCCCCACTGCCGCCAGCCGCTGGAAATATGTCGCTATAAGAAGATAATGAATAACTGCAATTTGCGATGGCGGCGTAAATGGCGTTCACCGTCGTTTGCTGATTGGCGAAAACGGAAACAACCACGTTGGTCGGCGTGTTATAGCCCGAAACCGTTTTCAAAGAAACGGTATGCGATCCCGGAGAAAGCCCCAATGCGATATCACCGCTGTTGATGTAGCTTCCACCATCAACTCGCCACTGTGCGCCTGCGGAGATTGCGCCCGCTGGAGAGATGTTCACGGTGAGCGACCCGGTGGTTGGCGACGACGCGACGACTGTGAAATATCCCAAATTGGATTGTTGCGCACCATTGATAACCTTCACTGTCCAGTTTGCGGCAGTTGTGTCTGTGCGAATGTAATAATCAATTTCGTTTGCGCTGATGAAATATAATCGGGCAGGGTCGGAAGCGATGCTGCCATTGAACAACAGCGTCGAACTGCCGGTGAAACCAGAGCCGTAAATTCGGATGAGCTGTGTTTGTGGTAACGGCAAGCCGACAAGTGTTGACGGAGAAACCGAGGCGATGCTTGGACCAGAAGGCGGAGGTGGTGGAGCGTCCGTAACCGTGACGGTGGCAAAGTCGCTGAAAATTTGACCAGTGCTGTCACTTACGCGCACGACATAGTCGCCTGCGCCAGATGAGGACGCAGTGAAGCTGTAGGATGCACTTGTTGCCCCTGAAATAGCAGTCGCTTGACCACGTTTGAACCATTGATAATTGAGCGGGAGAATGCTGCTCCCTTGCACGCTCAATGTGACGGTTGCGCCGCTGGCGACGGACTTGTTTTGTGGTTGCGTTACGATCCTTGGCAAGCTTGCCCATTGAGGGCGGGTGCGATGGAACATACTGTTATACCAACCGAAACCTTGATAAACGTATGGCGGACTACTTGGTGGCAAATCCGACGGCAGCGATTCACCGAATGCAAGATTCGCTGCTTTAATCGTGTCGCCGTAAAACTTAACCGGACCAGAATGCCACGCATAGTGCGGAGAAGCATTGGCCCAATCAATTCTCTGGTTGATGCCAATTCCTCCCCAAACGAAGGTTTCTTGTGTCCCAAGTGTCGGAAACCCTTGTTTGGTTGTATCCAAAAGTAGAACTTCGTTGGCGTAGTAATTCTCAAGTAAATTAAAACGTGAACTGGAAGACCATGTGGTAATGCTATTGATTGTGGCGTCAGAATAATCTGGAAACCCGCCTTGAAATCCTGTGACTTCATTCGGAATATAGGGATCAAGCAATGTGATTTGAACAACTACGTATGGATTTAGTTGCATTAGGGAATAGGCAGCGTTATAAGCGCACCATGCGCCCGCGCTGTGAGTGATAAATTGAACTCGGCGCAATGACAACGGCAAGCGAGGGCCGAGGGATATTCCATGGGTTGCAGCGTTGAAGGCGGCTTCTGTGCCATGAAGATATGAGTCAAACAAATTAGGATTGCTCCAGTCTATGATGCCACCAGTATTCGCATCCGTTTCCCAATGGTAGAGCAGAAGCGACCAATGGTCGGAGGAACCTGCCGCGTTTAAGACTGGTTCAAGGTTTGCCACCAAGCCAGACCAATCAGTCGTGTCGCTGTAGACGTCCGCAACAGGTGGATTGTTCCAGCCGTGAATGCAAATAATTAGGTTGCGTGTGCCTTCACCAATTGGCTGGCCAGACAGTTCGTCGGTAAGCGGCGGTATGGTAATTGCGTTCGCAATTGGATTGAGCGCAAAAAACATCGCCATCGCGGTGATTGCTTGAAGAAGATTCTGCTTCATCGGCTTTTCCTTTCCAGAACACTGACCTGCCGGGCCATCGCTTCTCGTTCGCGGCGCAGGTCCATTTGCTGCGGCTTCTGTCGGAACGCTCTGATTGAACCCGACCCACCACGCTTACGCAAGGCCACTTTTCGGGAAAAAGACCCGTTCACGCCGCAAATTTTATCAAAACATCAGAGGATGTAAAGCCTCCTTTTTGAGTTTTTCAGGTTTGGGAGCATTTGCGCGATGCCTTCGCGCAAACCTGACGACTGTTCGCTCCGTAAGCGTTTCGGAAGAAACGCGGCGCGTTTGCGCACGCGGCGAGATTTAACGCAAGAGGAATTGGCCGAAAAAATCGGCGTGAGTTCGCGTTATCTGCGGAGCGTTGAAGCTGGCGAATACTATCCCAGCCTGCCGACGCTGGCGCGTTTGCGCGCCGCGCTTCGCTGCGATTGGAACGAACTGTTTGCCGGTTGCGAGAAGGTTTGATTCTTTGCGCCTTCTTTGCGTTGAAAAAGTGTTCGGCGGGTCGCCGAACACGACAGGCCAGTCGCCTGTGCTACCCTTTCGCATAAACCTCGCTGCCCTTCTCGGCAAACTCGCGGGATTTTTCTTCCATTCCCTTTTGCAACGCAGCTTCGTCAGAGATTCCTTGCTCCGCCGCATACTTCCGAACGTCTTCCGTTATCTTCATGCTGCAAAAGTGCGGGCCACACATGGAGCAGAAGTGCGCGGTCTTCGCGCCTTCCTGCGGGAGGGTTTCGTCGTGGAACTCGCGCGCGGTGACGGGGTCGAGGCTGAGGTTGAATTGATCTTCCCAGCGGAATTCGAAGCGCGCCTTGCTCAACGCGTTGTCGCGGTATTGCGCGCCGGGATGGCCTTTGGCGAGGTCGGCGGCGTGCGCGGCGATCTTGTAGGCAATGACGCCGTCTTTCACGTCCTTCTTGTCCGGCAGGCCGAGGTGTTCCTTGGGCGTGACGTAGCAGAGCATCGCGCAGCCATACCAGCCAATCATCGCCGCGCCGATGCCGCTGGTGATGTGGTCGTAGCCGGGCGCGATGTCGGTGGTGAGCGGGCCGAGCGTGTAGAACGGCGCTTCACCGCACCATTCGAGCTGCTTGGCCATGTTTTCCTCGATCATGTGCATGGGCACGTGGCCCGGGCCTTCGTTCATCACTTGCACGCCTTTGGCCCAGGCGCGCGTGGTAAGTTCGCCCTGCACTTTGAGTTCACCGAATTGCGCCTGGTCGTTGGCGTCCGCAATCGAGCCGGGACGCAAGCCATCGCCGATGCTGAACGCGACGTCGTAGGCGGCCATGATGTCGCAGATGTCGTCCCAGTGGGTGTAGAGGAAATTTTCTTTGTGATGGGAGAGACACCACTTCGCCATGATTGAGCCGCCACGCGAAACAATTCCCGTCATGCGATTGGCCGTGAGCGGCACGAAGCGTAGCAACACGCCGGCGTGAATGGTGAAGTAATCCACGCCTTGCTCGGCCTGTTCGATGAGGGTGTCGCGGAAAATCTCCCACGTGAGGTCCTCGGCCTTGCCGCCGACTTTTTCCAAGGCTTGGTAAATGGGAACGGTTCCAATCGGCACCGGGGAATTTCTTAAAATCCATTCGCGCGTGGCGTGGATATTTTTTCCGGTGGACAAATCCATCACGGTGTCCGCGCCCCATTTCGTCGCCCAGCGCATCTTTTCAACTTCTTCTTCAATCGAAGACGCGACGGCACTGTTGCCGATGTTGGCGTTGATCTTCACGAGGAAGTTGCGCCCGACAATCATCGGCTCGAGTTCGGGATGATTGATATTGGACGGGATGATGGCGCGGCCAGCGGCGATTTCGCTGCGGACAAATTCGGGTGTGATCTGCGCTGGGATGCGTTGGGGGAAACGCGAAAAAATAGATGGTGTGAACGAAGTTGAAGGCGAGGCGCCTTCAACAGCACGCGCGGCGCGTGCGCTCCCCGAAACGTCGCGGGCGCTCGCAGACAATTGCGTCGAGCCGGCGTGTTGTTTGTCCAAATCATTTCGCAAAATGTCCTTTGCCATTTCGGAAATTTTCGCAACGCGCATGTTTTCTCGGATGGCAATGTATTCCATTTCCGGCGTGATGATTCCGGCCTTGGCGTAGGCGAGTTGGGTGACGACTTTGCCTTTCTTCGCACGCAATGTTTTGCGTCGCGGTGCGGTTAATCCTTCGAGACGGAACGAAGTTTCATCCTGACGTTTTGCATTGGAGAGACCGCGATGTTTTTCAGAGAGATAACCATCGTCAATCGGTTGCACCTCGCGGCCTTCGTATTCTTCGACATCTCCGCGCGACAAAATCCAGTCACGCCGCAACGCGGGCAGGCCTTCTTCGACCGTGCCGTTGAAATCCGGGTCACCCCACGGTCCGGAACAATCATAGACGCGCACCGGCGCATTCGGCTCGATCGCGCCGGTGTAGGATTTCGTGGGCGTGAGTTCGATTTCGCGCATCGGCACGCGGACGCCGGCGTGCAACCGGCCCTGGACATAAACACGTTTGCTGGCGGGCAGTTGCTCGCTGCTGTGCGGCTCGAACGATTCTTTGGTCGCAATCATATTTTTTGTGACACGTGACAGGTGCCGGGTGACAAGATCCAAAAAAACGGGGCAGGAACCGAAACATTCCTACGCCGGCATTATCCGGATCAGGTTCAACGGGTCTCCTCCGAACACATGTAGAGGACTCTCAGCCACGTCTCCCACGAAACGTTTGGCTCCCCGATGTTGAAAAGCTAGGACGAATGTGGAGCGGCGTCAAGTCGCTGGCTTACTGGAGCTTGGCCGGCGCTTGACACCACCTTGTTTGTAAATGTTATCTTCCATGCATGACGCCACGACTTCTTTCCCTCTTCCTGCTGCTGGCCGGTCTGAATCTCCACGCCGCCGATGCACCGGATTATTCGTCGTTCATCCGCACGCCACCCGCGCCGGCCACTCCGCGCATCAATGGCCCGGATGTTTTTGGCGTGCGACCCGGCTCGCCGTTTCTTTACACAATTCCGGCCACGGGCGACCGGTCCATGACGTTCAGTGTCGAGAACCTGCCGGCCGGTTTGAGTGTGGATGCAACCAATGGCCAAATCACCGGTTTTCTCAAAAAGAACGGCGAGTACGACGTCGTGCTCCACGCCAAAAACGCGAAGGGCGAAGCGGAGAAAAAATTCCACATTATCTGCGGCGACCAAATTGCGCTGACGCCGCCGATGGGTTGGAACAGTTGGAATTGCTGGTCGGCGGCGGTGGATCAGAACAAAGTATTGGAGTCGGCGCGGGCGATGGTTGCCTCCGGCCTTATCAATCACGGCTGGACGTACATCAACATTGATGACACGTGGCAGGGCGAACGCACTGGCAAAGGCCACGCGCTTCAGCCCAACCAGAAATTTCCCGACATGAAAGCGTTGTGTGATGAAATTCACCGTCTCGGCCTGAAGGACGGCATTTATTCGACGCCGTGGATCACCTCCTACGCCATGTATGCGGGCGGTTCGAGCGACAACCCGGACGGCGCATGGTCGAAGACGATGGGCAACCAAAAGCACTGGCGGTTCGGCAAATATTCCTTCGATCAGGCCGACGCGAATCAATGGGCGGCCTGGGGCTTTGATTATCTCAAATATGATTGGAGCCCGATTGATATCCCACACGTGAAAACCATGAGCATGGCTCTGCGCAAATCCGGGCGCGATATTGTCTTCAGCCTGTCAAACAATGCGCCGTTCGACTATGCCGCCGACTGGGCGCGCTGGGCGAATTGCTGGCGGACCGGCGGCGATATTTTTGACAGTTGGGACACACCCGGCGAATTCTGGCAAAACAACGTCTCGGAAATTGCCTTTTCCCAGGACCGTTGGGCGCCGTACGCCGGCCCGGGACATTGGAATGATCCCGACATGCTGGTGGTCGGCTACGTCGGCTGGGGACCGCAATTGCACCTCACCCGGCTCACACCGGACCAGCAATACACAGAGATTACGATGTGGTGCATGTTATCCGCGCCGCTGTTGATTGGCTGCGACCTGAACCGGCTCGGTCCCTTCACGCTGAATCTGCTGGACAACGACGAAGTGCTGGCGGTTGACCAGGACGCGCTCGGCCAACAAGCCACGCGCGTGGCGACCGAGGGGGCGGTGGATGTTTATTTGAAAGACTTGGCGGACGGCAGCAAAGCCCTGGCGTTCTTCAATCGCAGTTCGGTGCCGGTGAACTTCGCATTCCACAAACTCGATTTCATCGGCATCCACGGACCTCAGCACGTGCGCGATTTATGGCGGCAGAAAGACCTGCCGGACGTGACCAATTCCCAAAATACTTTATTTAAAGTGGACATTGCCGCGCAGAGTGCCGAGCTCTACAAGTTCACAGCAGCCAAATGAAAAGCAGGCATTTTCCGCGCCGGCAAATCTCGCTGGAAAAACAGTGAGCGCTTTTTAGTTCGCCTGCGCCGTCTGGCACGCCCGGCTTGACCATCGCGGCGAAAATCGGTTTGATGCAGGCAGACATTTTATGAGTTTGCCCAAGTCTCCGCTCGATGATTTGCGAATCGAGCGCCGTCCGGAACGGCCATCCTGGTTTCAACCATGGATGGCTGTTGCCGCAGCCGTTGTGTTGTTGGCATTGGGCGGAGTGGTTTGGTGGCATTCGCAGGCGGGCGCGGTGGAGGTGCAGATCGTGGTGGCGCACGCCGCAAATGGGGGCGGCGCGCGGACGGTGTTGAATGCGTCGGGCTATGTCACGGCGCGGCGGGAGGCGACGGTTTCCTCCAAGGTCACCGGCAAAGTCATGGAAGTGCTCATCGAGGAAGGCATGAAGGTCACCAACGGCCAGGTATTGGCGCGGCTGGATGATTCCAATGTCAAGACCAGCCTGGATGTGGCGGTGGCACAATTGGCGTCGGCCAAGGCGGCACTGGCGGAAACTGAAGCGCAACTCAAGGACGCCAATCAGGAATACCAGCGCACCATCGAACTGGCCAAGCAACACATCGCATCGCAATCCGACCTGGACCTGGCTGAATCGAACGCGAAAGCATTGCAGGCGCATCTGGCGCAGCAGAAACTCGACGTCGTCGTCGCAGAACGGCAGGTGACGGAATGGCAGCAACAGATGGATGATATGATCATCCGCGCGCCGTTCGACGGTGTCATCACCACGAAGGACGCGCAACCGGGCGAGATGATTTCGCCGGTGTCCGCCGGCGGCGGTTTCACGCGCACGGGCATCGGCACCATTGTGGACATGACTTCACTGGAAATTGAAATTGACGTGAACGAGAGTTACATCAACCGCGTGGAGCCGGGCCAGCCGGTCGAGGCGACGCTGGATGCCTATCCTGACTGGAAAATTCCCTGCAAGGTCATCGCCATCATTCCGACGGCTGACCGGGACAAATCCACGGTCAAGGTGCGGGTTGGTTTTGATAGACTGGATCCGCGCATCCTGCCGGACATGTCGGTGAAGGTGGCCTTCCGGGACAATGGCGGAACGATCTCCGGCCAGGCGGTGATTGTCCCGAAGGACGCCGTTCTCAGTCGCGACGGACATGATGTCGTGTTCATTGTGAACGACGGTCGCGCGGAACGGCGCGCGGTTACCGTGAGCGATACGCAAGGCGACGATTCCGTGTTAAGCGCGGGTGTCAGCGCCGGCGAAAAGATTGTAGTCAGCGCCCCGGTGAATTTGCAGGACGGCATGGCCGTGAAGGAGAAAAGTTTATGAGCGAGAGCAAGTCAAACAACGGCGCGCTGGTACACGTGGAGCGCGTGCAAAAAGTGTTTCATCGCGGATCGGAGGACATTCGCGTTCTGGCGGAACTGGATTTGCAGGTTCCCGCCGGTGAATTTTTGGCGCTGATGGGGCCGTCGGGTTCCGGCAAGACCACGCTGTTGAATCTGATCGGCGGCCTGGATCGTCCGACGAATGGCACGGTCACGGTGGGCGGCGAGCGCCTGGATCAATTGTCCGATCGCGCCCTCGCCGCGTGGCGGGCGCGGCACATCGGTTTTGTTTTCCAGCTTTACAACCTGATGCCGGTGCTGACGGCGGAACGGAACGTCGAATTGCCACTGCTATTGACGCATCTGTCCAAGGCCGAACGGCAAAAGCACGTGGAGACGGCGCTGGCGGTCGTCGGATTGTCGCATCGCGCGAAACATTTTCCGCGCACGCTCTCCGGCGGTGAACAGCAGCGCGTCGGCATCGCACGCGGCATCGTCACCGACCCGACCCTGCTGTTGTGTGACGAACCGACCGGTGATTTGGACCGCAAGGCCGGCGATGAGATTCTGAACCTGCTCCAGTCTTTGAACCGCGAGCATGGCAAGACGATTATCATGGTCACGCACGACCCGCACGCCTCGGCGCGCGCGGCCCGGACACTGCACCTGGACAAGGGGCAATTGAGCAATGGCGAAGTGAAATGAAATTCCTTCATCTCATCTGGAGCAACCTGCGGCGGAAAAAACTCCGCACGTCGCTCACGCTGCTTTCAGTTGTCGTGGCATTTATCCTGTTCGGTTTTCTGGCGGCCATCCAGGAGGCGTTGGTCGGCGGCGTGGCGTTGGCGGGCGCGGACCGGTTGATTGTCCGGGAAAAAGTTTCCATCATCAATCTGCTGCCGGTGAGTTACGAGGCGCGGATTGACCGGATTCCCGGTGTGGATTTTTCGACGCACCAGACCTGGTTTGGCGGCATCTACCAGGATCCGAAGAATTTCTTCATGCAAAATCCCGTCGAACCGGAAAAATTTCTCAAGATCCATCCGGAATTGATCCTGCCGCCCGACGAGGAAAAGACGTGGCTGGCCACGCGGACGGGGGCAATCGTTGGCCGGCGGACAGCGGAACGGTTTGGCTGGAAAATCGGCGACAGAATACCGATTCGTTCCACCATCTGGTCGCAGGCGGATGGCAACCGGACGTGGACGTTTGACATTGTGGGCATCTACGATGGCAAGGACAAGGGAACCGACACCACACCGCTGTTTTTCCGATACGATTATTTCGATGAAGCACGGCAGCAGGGCAAGGGAGAGGTCGGCTGGTACACCATCCGCGTCAAGGACCCGTCGCAGGCGGCGGAAGTGGCCGAACGGGTGGATGCGGAATTCGAGAATTCGCCGGCGGAAACCAAGACGGAGCCGGAAGGCGCATTCATTCAAGGCTGGGCGGCTCAACTGGGCAACATTGTCTTTATCGTCGCGGCGATCTTGAGCGCGGTATTTTTCACCATCCTGCTGGTGACCGGCAATACCATGGCGCAAGCGGTGCGGGAACGGACCGGCGAACTGGGCGTGCTCAAGGCTATTGGCTTCACCAACACGCAAGTACTGGCGCTCGTGCTCGGCGAAGCGTGCCTGCTGACCGTCGTTGGCGGGGTTGCCGGTCTGGGGTTGGCGCGGGCTATTACTCCCGTCGTCGCGGAGCAATTGGCGGGCTTGCTGCCGTTGTTCTTTATGCCGGCGCGCGCCTTGCTCATTGGATTTAGCCTCAGTGTTGTGCTTGGCTTGGTCACGGGGATTTTTCCCGCGCTCATGGCCATGCGCCTGCGCGTGGCCGACGCTTTAAGAAGAATGTAAAATGATTAAATCATTGATGAAGTTCCGGGGAGCGCACGCGCCCCGCGTGCTCTTCGCGGCGCCACGCCGCGAAGAAAATGACGCGCCATCTTGCCTTCCACCGTTCACCCGCGGTCGGCGAGGGCGCCAACCGCCGCACGCGAGGCGTGTGCGCTCCCCCAATACAGTTTGATTATGGCCGGCACCATTAATTGGATTTCTCAAATCGGCTCGATCACGAAGTTCGGGCTGTTGAGCCTGCCGCAACGGCGTGGGGCGGTGGCCGCCACGATTGTCGGCATTGCGGGCGTGGTGGCGGTTTTGGTCGGTGTCCTTTCCATCGCCGCCGGGTTCCGGCGGGTGATGACTGTCTCCGGTTCGCCCGATGGCGCGATTGTTTTGCGCAGCGGCGCCGATAGCGAAATGGTCAGCGGCCTGAGCCACGACGAGACACGCATCATTGCTGACGCGCCCGGCGTTGCGCGCAATGGCCAGGGCCCGCTGGCCTCGGCGGAACTGTTCGTCATCATTGATTTGCCCAAGCGTTCGACCGGCACGGACGCCAACGTGCCGCTGCGTGGCGTCGAGCCGGCGGCCTTCCAGGTGCGGGACGACTTAACAGTGGTTCAGGGCAGAACATTTGACTGGGGCAAGGACGAAGTCATTGTCGGGCGCGGCGCGGCGCAGGAATTTACCGGGCTGGACGTCGGCTCGAAGATCAAAGTCGGGCGCTATGAATGGCCGGTGGTCGGCATCTTTTCGGCCAACGGCGCCGCGGCGGAATCGGAAATCTGGACTGATGCGAAAGTATTGCAGGACGCCTACCATCGCGGCGACAGTTTCCAATCCGTCAGCGTGAAACTGGATTCGCCGGGATCCTTCCAAAAATTCAAGGATTCGCTCACCTCCAACCCGCAACTCAGCGTGCAGGTCGTCCGGCAATCCGATTACTACGCCCAGCAATCCGAGACCATGACGCGGCTGATCACCACGCTGGGCTATTTGATCGCCGTTTTAATGGCCGTTGGCGCGCTGTTTGGCGCGCTGAACACGATGTACAGCGCGGTGGCGGCGCGCACGCGGGAAATCGCCACATTGCGGGCGCTGGGTTTCGGCGGTGGCGCAGTCGTCGTCTCGCTGATGCTGGAATCGTTGCTGCTGGCGCTGATTGGCGGCATCATCGGCGGTGCGCTGGCCTACGTCGCCTTCAATAATTTTCACACCTCGACCATGAATTTTCAAAGCTTCAGCCAGATTACGTTTGCCTTCCGAGTCACGCCGGAACTGCTGACGCGCGGCATCATTTGGGCGGCGGCGATCGGTTTGATGGGTGGCCTGTTCCCGGCCATCCGCGCCGCGCGGCTGCCCATCGCGTCGGCGCTACGGGAACTTTGACATTGGATGTTAATCGCGTTCAACAAACCGTTTGGTGTTATTTCACAATTCACGAGTGACGGCTCGAAGAACCAGATGCTGGTGGAATTTTGTTTTCCGAAAGATGTTTACCCCATTGGCCGGCTCGACGCGGATTCCGAAGGATTGCTGCTCTTGAGTGATGAGCCGGAATGGAACGAGCGCCTGTTGCATCCGCGCCATGCCCACGAACGCGAATATTGGGCGCAGGTGGAAAGAATTCCGATGGCGGAGGCGCTAAAAAAGCTGGAGGGCGGCGTTTCCATTAATATCGGTGGGCGCGCCGCTGCCGTGGCGCGCGGCGGTGCGGCAGCACCGCCACCAGATTCAAAAGGTTATCAAACCTTGCCCTGTCGTGCTTGGATTCTGGAGCCGCAACCAGAAGTGGCTGCGACGCCCCCGTCGCAATCTGTCATTATCGTCGGGGCGACGCTGCCTTCCAGCGACGAGGCGTCGCCACCACAAACAATTCCCTCGCGCGACCCGCCGATTCGTTTCCGCAAAACCGTGCCGACGTGCTGGATCGGCTTGGAATTGACTGAGGGCAAAAACCGTCAGGTGCGCCGCATGACCGCCGCCATCGGCCACCCGACGCTGCGCTTGATTCGCGTGCGTATCGGAAATCTTTGGCTCGGCGATTTGCCGATCGGTCAATGGCGAGTTTTGTCTGCGGAGGAAGGTAAATCCATTTTCAGCCACAGATGAAACACGGATTGAACGCAGCTTTTTAAGCTCATCAGGACTGGCATATTTGAAATTCAAAACAAATGAAGCTCCGTCAGGAGTGAAATCATCAGAAGATGCCGCTCCGACGGGCTGGATTTGATTTTGGATTAAGGTTCTACTATGTTCTCACGGTTTGACCATTTTCCAACTCGCAAGTAACTTTTCTCCATGATTGATGTCGCTGACAGTCCCGCGATGGCTCTGGACGACTTGCAAGTGCGTCCTGCCATGCCGCCGTCGCGGTTCGAACCGCTGGCCAAGGAGATTTTTACGCTCAAGAAGCAACTCAACGCCGTCATCCTTGCCCACAATTATCAGGTGCCGGAAATCCAGGAGGTGGCGGATTTTGTCGGTGATTCGCTTGGTCTGTCACAACAGGCGGCCAAAACCAGCGCGGACGTGATTGTCTTCTGCGGCGTGCATTTCATGGCCGAGACCGCCAAGATTTTGAATCCAAACAAAATCGTCGTGTTGCCGGACAAGGAGGCCGGTTGTTCGCTGGAAGAAAGCTGCCCCGCTAACAAACTGGCTGAACTGCAAAAGACCAATCCAAATTTCTGGACCATCGCCTATATCAATTGCAGCGCGGCGGTCAAGGCGTTGACCGACGTGATTTGCACCAGCGGTAACGCGGTGAAAATCGTCCAGGCCGCGCCCAAGGACAAAGACATCTTGTTCGTGCCGGACGAAAATCTCGGCCAATGGGTGATGGAACAAACCGGCCGGCCGATGACGTTGTGGAGGGGCAACTGCTACGCGCACGTCGAGTTCCGCCGCGACCAAGTGTTGCAGTTACGCAAAAAATTTCCGGATGCCAAAGTCGTGGTTCATCCCGAAAGCCTGCGCGAAGTGCGCGACTTGGCTGACGCAGTGGCTTCGACGGAGAAGATGATTGATTACTGCAAGACCAGTCCGGCCAAGCGGTTCGTTGTCGTGACAGAGTCAGGCATCATCCATCGGATGCAGAAGGAATGTCCGGGCAAGGAATTTTTGTGTGCGCCGGTGTTTGATGTGATGCGGCTGCCTTCGGACCATTGCCGTTGCAGCGAGTGCAAGTACATGAAGCTGAACACGCTGGAAAAGGTGCGCGATTGCATGAAAAAACTCGCACCGCGCGTTGAATTACCGGCGGAAATCCTGAAACGCGCGCGGCTGCCAATTGAGCGGATGCTGGAAATTTCCGCCAGGCCGATCGAGAACGCGGGGTGATTTCGTATGGTAGGGCTGCGCTGCTGCGCCGCCGAGGCCGAGCAGCAGCTCGGCCCTGCCAAAAATTGGAGACAGGCAAGATGCCTGTACAACAACATAGGTTACTGAATCCAGCCGGCCGCTTGCGCGCCGCGCACCAGCAGATAAGCCACTCCGCCGCTGATGGGCAGCGTGAGTATCCACGCCCAGACGATGCGCTCCACCACGTCCAGTTTCAGATGATTGAAGCCTCGCGCGGAGCCGACGCCCATGATGGAGGTGCTGACGGCGTGCGTGGTGGAAACGGGCATTCCAAAATGAGCGGCGGTAATCAGCACGGTGGCGGCGGTCGTCTCTGCGGCAAAGCCGTGGACCGGATGCAGCCGCACCATTTTATGGCCGAGCGTTTTAATGATGCGCCAGCCGCCCACGGCGGTGCCGCCGCACATCGTCAAGGCACAAAGCGCCTTGATCCACGCGGCGATGGGAAGCGGCTGGCCCGGCGCCTGTGTGGTGTGCAGAAACGACAGCCAGCCGGGCAGATGATCGAACAAACCGGCGTTGGAGCCGGTCAGCAATGCCAGCGCGATGATGCCCATGGTTTTTTGCGCGTCATTCATGCCGTGGCTGATGCCCATGAAACTCGAACTGCCAAGCTGTAGAACGCCGAAGGTTTTGTTGACCGTGGTCGGACGCCAGTTCCGCAACAGGAAATAAAGCGCGCCCATGACGAGGAAGCCGACCACCAATCCGCAGATCGGCGATGAAATCATCGGCACAACAACTTTCCAGAGCAGACCTTTGCCCAACCACCAATGTTCATGGTTGGGAACCGACCAGACCATGACGCTCCAGTTATTGTGCGCGGCGGCGAGACAAGCGCCGCACAAGCCGCCCACCAGCGCGTGCGACGAACTGGCCGGCATCCCGAACCACCACGTCAGCAGGTTCCAGAAAATCGCCGACAGCAACGCGCAAAGCAAAACTTCGGACGTGGCAACCTTCGGGTCCACCAGGCCGGAGGCAATGGTGGTGGCGACGGCGGTGCCGAGGAAGGCGCCAATCAAATTGGTGACGGCGGCCAGCAACACAGCCTGGCGCGGCGACAGCACCTTGGTGGCCACGACGGTCGCGATGGAATTGGCCGTGTCATGAAAGCCGTTGATGTAGGTGAACACCAACGCCGCGATGATGACGAGCAGAAGGAGGATCATCGCGCGCTCAGGAATTTTTCAGCACGATGTGCATGACCACGTTGCCGGCGTCGCGGCAGCGGTCAATCGCCTTTTCCATCAGCTCGTAAAGATCGCGGATGACCATGGCTTTGGTGGCGTCGTGGCGTCCACTGTAAAGGTCTTCGAGTAAATTCAGCATCAGGCGGTCCGCCTCGCCTTCGAGGTACTGAAGTTTGGTGTTCAATTCGTGGATGATTTCCAGATGCTTCACGTCGCGAAGCTGCCGGACCATCGCCAGCACCACGTCGGTGGACTGTTCCAGAATTTGAATCTGCCGGGTGAAATCCACGCCTTGAATGTGTTGGCGGCCGAGATTGATGCGTTCCGCGAGTTTCTCAACCGTCTTGGGAATCTTGCGCAACGCCAGCGCGAGCGCCTCGATGTCCTCGCGTTCCAAGCCCGTCACAAAGGTTTTCACCAGCTCGGTGGTGATTTGCTCGCCGATTTTTTTCTCCTTGCGCCGCGAGAGCGCGAGGTCGTCCAGATTTTTGGCGGGCGCCGGCGCTTGGAGCATTTCGATCACGAGGCGGACGCTGGAATGGGCTTCCTGCGCGGCATCTTCCAGCAATTGATAAAACCGGTCGGCCTTTCCGAAAAGCATTTGGAGCGAAAACATGGCGGAACAAGGTCGTCAAAACGCGTCAAAAGTCCATTCAATTTTATTAAAATGACTAATCGCCACCGGGGTTGAATCGGCAAAATTGATTCGCTCGCAAGAGTTGACCGTTGTAAGGTTTGCGCCATTATGCCACTGGCGGACATCAGACGGGAATACTCGCAAGGCAGCTTGCGGCGCGCGGATTTGGAAGCCGACGCGGTGGCGCAGTTCCAGAAATGGTTTGAGTCGGCGGCAGGCGAATCATCCGGTGGCTACTGGCGCAAAATTGGCATCGCCCTGTTCAAACTCTGGCACGCCATCCTCGGTCACGCGCCCGCGGACCCGACCGCGATGGTGTTGGCGACGGTGAACCAGCTTGGCCAACCTTCAAGCCGCGCGGTGTTGCTTAAGGGCGTGGATGAGTGCGGCTTCGTTTTTTACACGAATCATGACAGCCGCAAAGCTCGTGAGTTGGCGGACAATCCCAACGCGGCGCTGACGTTTTATTGGCCGGACTTGGAACGGCAAGTCTGCATCGGCGGCACTGTAACCCGGCTGTCACGCAAAGAATCGGAGGTGTATTTCAAAAAACGTCCGCGCGGGAGCAAGCTCGCGGCGTGGGCGTCGAACCAATCCGACGTAGTGCCTGACCGCGCCGCGCTGGAAAAGAAATGGAACGAAATGGCGGCACGGTTTCCCAGCGACGAAGTGCCGTTGCTGCCGAATTGGGGCGGATTCGTGTTGAAACCGGAATGGATTGAATTCTGGCAGGGCCGGCCCAGCCGGTTGCACGACCGTTTTCGTTACACCCGTCAGGCGGATGGCTCGTGGAAGCTGGAGCGGGTGGCGCCTTAAAATTTGATGGCCAGGGCGCTGACCAGTTTTACATCGTTATCCTTGAACCCCGGCGCGGGCCGGTTGGCGTAATTGTCCTGCAAAAACGTTTGCAGACTGAGGATCTTGGTGAGCGGGGTTTCCACGCCGATTTCGGCATTGATGAGAAATGCCCGCGGCCTGTTGACCGGAGGCAGAAACTCAAGAGTTTGCCAGAGGCGGGCATGGCCGTCGAATTTGTGTTCGAATCGCTCGCCCAAACGCACGACCGGGTAAGTGTGATATTCATCATCCAGTTTTTCAATCAGGATAGCCGGACCCAATTCGCCCGCCAGCGTCGTTTCCTTTTCTTTGATGAAATAATAGCCGACGCCAGGGCTGAACGTAAACCGGTACGCTACATCCGCAACGCCATCGTGCAATGCCTCCGCGCGCGCGTAGCCATACCAGCGTTCATCGAAGAGATGGTTGTATTGGACCTGGCCATGCAGGGTTTCGTTGTTTTTGACGGAGCTCACTTCGCCATACGTGGCATCCGCACCCAAGGTCCATTCGTCCTGCGGCGTTTTTCTATGCGCCCGTACATTGGCCGTGGCCAGTGCGCTGTCGCTGTTGCCGGCGGTGGCAGTGAGGCCAAGCGCGGCTGAACCTTCCCAGGCCGGTTTGTTGGTTGAGATGTTCTTTGAGACAACGCCGCCCGGGAAATCCTGGCGGGCGGGGCTGTCGCTGGACGCCATTAAAAAAGACAATGCCTCATTGCTGTACTCAGCCTCGCTGGTGGCTGGCACTACATCAGTCGCATTTGTATCACTGGCATAACCAGACGCACTAAAAACGACCAACACCAACGGAATCCAAATATATTTTCTCATTTCTTCTTGCCGACAATTTGCATCGAACGAGGAACCGATCGGCAGAAGACATTACTTCCTGCTACCTCCGAAACAAACCCGATGCGAACATTCTAACTCAAGACCGCAAACAGGCAAGCGCTGTTCAATGGAAAATCATTTTACCGGATCGGTTTCACCAGCGGCGTCTTCCTTGTCCTCGCCAATCACCGGCGCAATAGCCTGGAGTTTGTCGCCGGATTCCAGCTCAATCAGCTTCACGCCCTGTGTATTGCGGCCGGCCTCGCGGATGCCGTTCACGGAAATGCGGACCATCTGGCCCTTGAAGGTGATGAGCATGATTTCATCGTTGTCGCGCACGGTCAGCGCGCCCACCACGCCGCCGGTCTTTTCCGTGGTTTTCATCGTGATGATGCCCTTGCCGCCGCGCGATTGCTGGCGGTATTCCTCAAAATCCGTGCGTTTGCCGATGCCGTGTTCACCGGCGACCAGCAGCTTGGCGTCTGCCACCACAATGGCGAGCGCCACAACGTCGTCGCCCTTGGATAACTTGATGCCGCGCACACCGGCGGCGGGACGGCCCATGGATCGGGCGTCCTCTTCATTGAAGCGGATGCTCATGCCGTCGCGCGTGATGAGCACGACCTCGTTCTGGCCGGTTGTCAGTTTCACGTCAATGAGCACGTCGCCGGGGTCAATGCCGATGGCAATGATGCCGCCTTTGCGGACGTTGGCAAAATCCTTAAGCTCGGTCTTCTTGACCGTGCCCAGCTTGGTGGAGAAAAACACAAAGCCTGGTTGTTCCCATGTCACATCTTCCTTGTTCGCGTCGGTTTTGGAAAGGACGCGGATGAGCGCGGCGATGGTCTCGCCGGCTTTCAATTCGAGCAAATTGGCAATGCTCCGCCCCTTCGCGGCGCGGCCCATATCGGGGATTTCATGCACCCGCTCGACATACACGCGGCCCGTGTTCGTGAAGAACATCAGATAATCGTGCGTGCTCGCGGTGAACAGGTGCTCGATGAAATCCTTGTCCTCGTCAGTCGCGCCTTCCCGGGTCGTCATGCCGATGACGCCTTTGCCGCCGCGGCGCTGGGAGCGATAACTCGAAATGTTCGTGCGCTTGATGAGGCCGTTGTGCGTGAGCGTGATGATGACGCCTTCGTTGGCGATGAGGTCTTCGATGTTGATTTCGCCCTCGTCGGGGACAAGAGCCGTCAGGCGCGGCGCGGCGTATTTTTCCTTGATGACTTTCAGCTCGGCTTTGATGATGGCCAGCACGCGCGCTTCCTTGGCTAGGATGTCCAGCAAGTCCTTGATGCGGGCGAGCAGTTCCTTGTACTCGGTTTCGACCTTGTCAATTTCCAGGCCCGTCAACTGGTACAAACGCAATTCCAGGATGGCGTCCACCTGCCGTTCGGTCAGCGCGTAACGGCCCTTGGTCAAACGCTCCTCGTTGCGGATCAAAATGCTCCACCGCTCGACCTGCTTTTGCGTCCACTCGAACGCCAGCAGCTTGATGCGGGCTTCGTCGCGATTTTTGCTGCCGCGGATGATGCGAATGAATTCGTCCAGATTCGCCAGCGCGCAGAGGTAACCTTCCAGGATTTCCGCGCGTTCCTCGGCCTTCTTCAATTGAAACCGAGTGCGGCGCAACACGACCTCGCGCCGGTGTTCGATATAGCAATTGATAAGTTCCTTCAGGCCGAGCGTCTTGGGCCGGCCATGGTCAATGGCCAGCATGTTCACCGCAAAACTCGTCTCCAGCGCGGTCTGCTTGTAAAGATTGTTGATGACCACCTTGGCGATGGCGTCGCGCTTGAGTTCAACGACTACGCGGGTGCTTTCGTCCGATTCGTCCCGGATGGCGGTGATGTCGGTGAAGCCCTGAACTTTCTCGTTCACCAGGTCGGCGACGCGTTCGACGAGCACCGCGCGGTTGACGTTGTAAGGGATTTCCGTGATGACGATTTGTTCCTTGCCGCCTTTGAGCTGTTCAACGCCCACCTTGCCGCGCACCTTGACGCTGCCGCGGCCGCTCGTGAAATATTCCTTGATGACCTCCAGCCCGCACACCATGCAGCCGGTCGGGAAGTCCGGGCCTTTGATGAATTTCATCAGGCCCTTGATTGTGATTTCCGGATCGTCAATCTGCGCACAGATGCCATCAACGATTTCGCCGAGATTGTGCGGTGGAATGTTGGTGGCCATGCCCACCGCGATGCCCGTGCCGCCGTTGACCAGCAGGTTGGGAAACGCGGCGGGAAAAACGGTCGGTTCGGTTCGGGTTTCGTCGTAGTTAGGAACGAAATCCACCGTGTCCTGTTCCATGTCCTCCATTAGCGCGGCGCCGAGATGTGTCATGCGGGCCTCCGTGTAACGCATGGCGGCGGGCGGATCACCTTCCACGGAACCGAAATTGCCTTGGCCGTCCACGAGCCGTTCGCGCATTGCCCACGGCTGCGCCATATGCACCAGGGTTGGATAAATCACTGCTTCGCCGTGAGGATGGTAGTTGCCGCTGGTGTCGCCGCAAATTTTCGCGCACTTGCGGTGCTGGCGGTTGGGAAACAGCGAGAGATCGTGCATCGCCAGCAAAATGCGGCGTTGCGATGGCTTGAGGCCGTCGCGCGCGTCGGGCAGGGCGCGCGAAATGATCACGGACATCGAGTAATCCAGGAACGAGTTCTTGATTTCCTCGGCCACGTTGACCTTGGCGATTTTTTCGCCCGAGGCGAACAACGGCGTGTTGGTCACCGGCAAATCGTTGGATGGATTGGATTTCGTTTCGTCGGGCATTTTCAAAATTTTTATTCTGTTTTCGGCGGCGGCGTGAGCGCAAGGCCGATAAAATCCGAGGCCTGGTTCACCCGCGTGTCGCTGCTGCACATTTCTTCGCCGCCGCAAAGTTCCGCCGTCGCCACATGAACGGCGTCCAGCGTTCGCAGCGCCACTTTTGGATGACACTGGTCAATCACTGCGCCGGCACGTTCGATGACGTGGCGGTTCAACGGCAACAACACCAATTCCTCGTGGCGCACTTTTTCCTGAAACAACCGCCAGCCTGTCTGGCGCGCGTGGGTCGAAATCCGCCCCGCCCGCTCTTTGGTGAGCAGGGCGGAGCGCACCTCCGCCACGGCCAATTCCGAGGTCACGACCGGACGACCCGCGACGATGTCGTGATACGCCGCGCTGTCCGGCTCGTGGCTGACCAGTTTGATGATGACGCAGGAGTCCAGATACATCGTTGTTACCAGCCTCTCGCGTCGCGGTCAGCCCGGATGATTTCTTCGGCGAACGGCCCTTCGGTTTGTACCGGCATTTTTTTCAGATGCTCCCAGGTGCCAGTGAATGCCTTGCGGAGCTTGGCAGCCGGCACCAGCTTGGCCTTCGGCTTGCCGTCGCTCGTGATGGTAACTTCCTGCCCGCCCGCCACCATTTCCAGCAGAGCCGAGAGCTTGGCCTTGGCCGCGCGCACTGGTATGGACAGCCCGATTCCCGGCAAAGCCACCGCTTCGCGCAAGGCCATCGGCCCGGTTGTTTCAGTTTCCATTTTCATTTTCGACAGGCGTTGCCGGTATAACGGCTTTGTTTTCTTCATTTTCACCATTCAATGTAGTCACAAGTGACTACTTGTGTCAATCTTTTTTGTCAAATTTTTTCAAATATCCAAGTTCCTGACGTTCAGCGCGTTGTCCTCGATGAACTGGCGGCGCGGCTCGACGTCCTCGCCCATCAATTTCGTGAACATTTCCTCAGCCTCGACGGCGTCGGTGAGGTCCACGCGCAGCAGCTTGCGCTTGGTTGGGTCCATCGTTGTGTCGAAAAGCTCCCGCGCGTTCATTTCGCCGAGGCCTTTGAAGCGCTTGATGGCCAGGCCGCGCCGGCCGACTTCCTTCACTCCGGCCAGGATCTCCGGAATGGAAAACAGCGGTCTGACGGTTTCGCGTTCGCCTTCGCCTTCGCGCAGCTCAAACAACGGCTGGTCCTGTCCGGCGTAGTGCTCAATGCTGAAACCCTTCTTGTCGAGCTTGGACAACAATTCCACGATGGCCTTGCTTTCGTGCAACTCGATGTGCCGGGCCCGCCGCGATGAACCGTTCTTTGATTTTTCGACAAACGTGGTCGTGTCGCCTTCCTCCTCGCCGCCGAACAATTTCAAATCCGGATTTTTCGCGCCAAACTGGGCCAGTTCCTCCTCGGTGTGGAAGTAATGAACCGTTTCATCATTGCCTTCACGCACTTTGACGAGGTGCCGCGGCAATTCGCCGGTTTTTTTCTGGCGATACTCGACGTACTTCTCGAAATCGCCGCCATGCCGTTTGATGGCGTTGGCGTATTTGTCCAACGATTCGAGCAACTCGAGGATTTCCCCCAGTTGTTTTTGCGGAAGCTCCTTTTTATCGGAAAGATTTTTCAGCCGGACTTCCTCCGTGCCCAGCTCAATCAGAATCTTGTTCAGCCGTGTGTCATCGTCCACGTATTCCACGCGCTTCTTGCGCGCGATCTGGTAGAGCGGCGGCTGCGCGATATAGACGAAGCCCTGCCGGATGAGCTGCGGCATCTGCCGGTAGAAAAACGTGAGCAGCAACGTGCGGATGTGCGAGCCGTCCACGTCCGCGTCGGTCATGATGACGACCTTGTGATAACGGAGCTTTTCGAGGTTGAACGCGCCTTCACCTTCGCCGTCGCCAATGCCCGTGCCCACGGCAGTGATCATCGTGCGGATCTCGTTATTTTGCAGAACCTTGTCCAGACGCGCCTTCTCGACGTTGATGAGTTTGCCGCGAATCGGCAAAATCGCCTGAAATTTCCGGTCGCGGCCCTGCTTGGCCGAGCCACCGGCGGAATCGCCCTCGACGATGAACAATTCGGTGTTCGCTGGATCGCGATCCGAACAATCCGCGAGCTTGCCCGGCAAGCCGCCACCAGTGAGCGCGCCTTTGCGAACTGTCTCGCGTGCCTTGCGAGCCGCTTCGCGGGCCCGCGCCGCCAGCAACCCTTTTTCAATGACTTTCTTGGCCACGCCGGGATTCGCGTCAAAGTGCGTCATCAAACCGTCATAGACAATGGACGAGACGATGCCGTCAATTTCTGTGTTCACCAGCTTCACCTTGGTCTGCGATTCGAACCGTGGGTTCGGCAGTTTCACGCTTAAAACGCAGACCAGACCTTCCCGCACATCATCACCGGAAATGGTCGGGTCTTTTTCCTTCAGCAGATTGTTGGTCTTGGCGTATTGGTTGATGGCGCGGGTCAATGCCGAGCGAAAGCCGGTCAGATGCGTGCCGCCATCCGTGTTCGGAATGGAATTGGCAAAGCAAAGAATCTGGTCACTGTAACTGTCAGTGTATTGCATGACGCAATCCACAAACACGTCCTCGTCCTTGCCGTCAATTTTGCTGGGTCGTTTGCCCGCAATCACGATGGGTTTGGGATGCAGCGGCTGCTTGCTGCGGCCAAGCTGGCGGACGAACTGCTCGATGCCGTCACGGTAAAAAAACGTCTCGGTCTTCTCATCGCGCTCGTCCTTGAGCACGATTTCGATGCCCGGATTCAAAAACGCCAGTTCCCGCAGGCGATTGGCCAGAATGTCGAATTTAAATTCCGTCGTGATGGTGAAAATCGTTGGGTCAGGCTTGAACGTGATTAATGTCCCCGTTTTTTTGGATTTGCCGATGACTTCGAGTTTCTGGGTCGTTTTGCCGCGCTCGAATTCCATTGAATAAACTTTTTCATCGCGCGAGACCTCAACCCGGAACCAGTCGGAAAGCGCGTTGACGCATTTCGCGCCCACGCCGTGCAGACCGCCGGAGTATTTATAGGCGCCCTGCCCAAACTTCCCGCCCGCGTGCAGATTTGTCAGCACCAGTTCGACGGCGGGCATCTTCCACTTCGGGTGCATGTCCACCGGGATGCCGCGGCCATTGTCGCGGATGGACACCGAGCCGTCCACGTTGACCGTTACTTCGATCTTGTCGCAATATCCGGCGAGATGCTCATCAATCGAGTTGTCGAGCACCTCGAACACGCTGTGGTGCAAGCCGCGTTCGTCGGGGTCGCCGATGTACATGCCCGGTCGCTTCCGCACCGCCTCCAGACCTTCAAGTTTGTCAATTTTGGATGCGTCATATTTCTCGGCGGCACTCGTTACCGGCTTGTTTTGTGGCTCTGTTTCTTCAGCTTTTTTCGGCATAATAAATTCAGAAAACTCGCTTGTGAGCGTCAAATTCCCAGTGAAAAAATTGTATGAAAATTGGCGTTTTTACACAATGACAAATTGCGGATTTTTTTGATAAAAAACACCATTAGTTGGGCCGGTGTTTGTCGGCCGACCAAATATGTTGTGGTTGGGAATTGCCGCAATAGAACGCAAAGAACGCAGGGATTTTAACGCGGAGACGCAACGCAGCCGAGCCGCAACCAAACCAATTCATAAGGAAAACAGGAAGGTAGGAATCTTTTAAGTTTTCCTGGTTTCCTGCATTCCTTATTAAAAAATCTTCGCGGAATGTGACGATGTTGCGAGGTAGCGCTGCAAAGAAATTGCCCGCAGCCAAAGTTGAGCATGAAACCCTCGCCGAGTTGAAGGAAATCGCGTCGCAGAACCAGGTTTTCCGTTCCTACATCGGCGTGGGCTACTACGATTGCATCACGCCCGCCGTCTTTCAGCGCAACGTCCTGGAAAATCCCGGCTGGTACACGCAACACACGCCCTATCTGGCTGAGATTTCCCAAGGCTGCCTCGAAGCGTTGCCGAATTTTCAAACGATGGTAAGCGATCTCACCGTGCTCGACATCGCCAATGCTTCCATTCTCGTTATTCACTCATGTCTTAATGCCTGGAGCGGGTCGAGTTTCGCGGCGCGTTGCGCCGGCAGGAATCCCGCTACCAGCCCGATGAAAGTCGCAAACACAATCACGCCCACCGCCAGCGCCAGGGTGACGACAAAGAAATTGCCCCGCACAGGCAGTTCCCGGTACCGCAAATAAATCGGAATGACTTGATTCAGGCCAAGCCCGGCCAGCCAGCCGAGCAGCAAACCGATGACGCCGCCGATGAGGCCGATGAAACCGGCTTCGAGCATGAACATCCGCCGGATTTCACCGCTGGACGCGCCCATGGCTTTGAGAACGCCGATCTCGCGGGTGCGTTCATAAATGGCCATGACCATGGTGTTGGCAATGCCGATGGTGGCCACGAGGAGCGCGATGCCGCCGATGAGCGTGAACATCACGGTGATGACCGTCACAATCCGGTTGGCGGCTTCGACGAAAATTTCCAATGATTGCACCTGAAAACCTTCGTGCCGGAGCTGCGCCGTCAACGTGGTGGCACGAGTCACGTCCGCCGCGCGAATAGTCACGGAGTCGTAGCCTTCGTGTTCGAGTGTGTTGGTGGAGTTGAACCACCAGTTCTTCATGGCAATGCGGTCGGCGATGGAGACTTCAATATTGCGCGAGCGTTCCTGAGAAATTCCTTGCACACGCAGAAAGTAGCTTTGCCTCTCACCGCGCGAAGTACGCAAAATTGTTTCCACGCTCTGCCCGATGACGCCGGCGAAGTCGTTGCTCGAAATCCCAAAAGCTTTCGCGACTCCCTGGCTTAAAGCAATTCCGCCGGATTCGGGAAGTTTCAGTGAACCGGCAACGGCCTCCGGCGGTGCTTGAAAGAATATTCCGCGCATCGGCTCCGCGCCGCCCAGGCGCACGGCTTGATTGGTGCCGTTCCATTTTAATTCCAAACCGACATAGCCGGGCAAATTGACTTCGGGGATGATCTGGATGACGCCGGGCAGTTGCTTCCAGCGGGTGAGATCCTGCGCGGTGATGATTTTTCCGCGCGAGGCCGTTCCGAACGGATCGAAGCCGGGAGGACCGAATCCGCCACGCCGTCCACCGCCGGAAGGATTCACGGTGAGACGGTCCAGGCCGATGGCGGCAAACTGGCGGTTGATCTGCTGTCGCACACCGGCGGCCAGTGAAACCATGATGACAATGGTCAAAGTGCCGACGACCACACCCAGCGAAGCCAGCGCGGAACGCAATTTGCGGCGGCCGACATTGGAAAGGGCGGTACGAATCTGGTCCTGGAAGGTCATGGGATTTTCTTTGCCGTGCGCGTGGTTTCGATGTGCTGGATGGTTCCGTCGCGCAAATGGATGATGCGGCTGGCGCGCGCGGCGATTTCCGGGTCGTGCGTGACCATGATCATCGTCAGCCCCTGCGCCTCGTGCAAGCCGCACAACAGGTCGAGGACGGCCCCGCCGGTTTTCGAATCGAGATTGCCGGTGGGTTCATCTGCGAGCAGGAGCAAGGGACGATTCGCCAGCGCGCGGGCGATGGCCACGCGCTGTTTCTCGCCGCCGGAAAGTTCGTTGGGCTTGTGAAGCATTCTCGGCGCGAGGCCGACGGATTCGAGCAAGGCCGTGGCGCGCTCGCGCCGCGCGCGCGGGGGAATTTCCGCCAGCATCAAGGGCGCCTCCACGTTCTCCCGCGCGTTCAACATGGGCAGCAGATTGAAACTTTGGAAGACAAAGCCGACCCGCTCGCGACGATAGCGCACGAGTTCCAGTTCATTGGCAGTCCCGAGCGACAAACCGTTCACGTGAATTTCGCCGCCGCTCGGACGATCCAAGCCGCCGATGAGATTGAGCAAAGTGGATTTGCCGGAGCCGGACGGCCCGACCAAAGCCGTGAACTCACCGGCCAGAACGGTGAATTCCACTCCCGATAGCGCGGCGACGACGGCTTTGCCCATTTGGTAACGTCGCGTCAATTTGCTGGCGTGAATGAGAGCGTCGTTCATGAAGTGGTTGACTGAGGCAAGACTCCAGTTGTGCCATCGTCCGCGCCATTGCCGCCGGGCAGTCCGAAGATTTCGCCCGGATTCATTTTGTGATTGGCCGAACAGCTTAATTTAGCAGGCCGCCCAGAACTGCGATGGCCTCCTGGCGTATTGTGAGCACCGAGCGCAAATCGTCCTGCGCTTTGGCGAGGGCCGCTTCCTGTTTCTTGCGGGCCGCCACAAATTTCGCGAGCAAGTCTTGGATCTGCGCAGCGGGCATATGGGAATCAATCGCCTGCTGCAACGCCTGTGACTCGGGACTCAGCCGGCCAAACATGGCTTGAAATCCGCCGCCGCGACGACCACCACCCATTCCGCCCATGCCCATCATTTCAACCATTCCACTGTCAGCCAAAACGGCCATTTGGGCCTTTCTGACTGCGTTAATTTTTTCCTGAATGCGCAGCCATTCGACGTCATTGGTAACCCCCATCTGGTCGCGAAGGGAATCGTTGATGCGTTGCTGCATCGCATTTTGCATCTGCTGCGGGTCCATGCCTTGAAACTGCGGCAGGGCATTTGGCTGCATTTGCGGAGTCACGTTCTGAACTTGCTGCATGACATTTTGCTGCAATTGGGGGTCCAGATTTTGAAATCGTGCTATCGCAGCCTGCTGCTGTTCGGGACTCATTTTTTGAAATAACTCCATGGCGGCTTGCTGCTCTTGTGGACTCGAACCGGCTTGCCGCGCCATATTTTCAAAAGCCTGCTGATCCATGTTTTGAGCGTCTGCGCCGCCTGGCGTTTGCGCCCAAGTGGTTCCATGCAACAAGAATGTTGCGGCCACGGCGGCGATGGTTGCGAGCATGTTTGGATTTTTCATGAGTATGTTTTCACTGGTTGTTTGGTTTGTTCGTCGCCAGAGATGACAGCGCTGACACGAAAATGTTACGGCTTATTTGGCGGCGTTCCGCCGTTCAGCCGGGCGCGGATGAATTGCCGCTGTTCCTTTTCAATCTCCGCGAATTTGATTTTCTGCTCCGGTGTCAATTCCAGCTCGATGCGCGCGTTGCAGTTGGAAAGCTCCAATTCCGCCTGGTCGCACAGTGCCGATCTAAAATTGCTGATGCCGTTCATCAGAAGGGGCTGGATTTTTTGGGATTGTGCGGCGGTCAAGTTCAACCTTCCTTCCAGATCGTGCCGCCAATGCCCGGCCATGGCCTGTGGATTTATGGCTTTCATCATAATCCGCCTGCCGATCTGCGCGGTGAGAATCCCCCCGGTGACGACGCCCGCCAGAAACAGCGCGGACAGATAAACGATGATTTTCCATTTGCTCATAAATTCATTGGAAGATTTGGACAGCCTGCGCCAGGTTCGAGAGCGCCAGCGCGCCCGGCACTTCACGCGCGTTCGTGAACCGGCTCCAGCCGATGCTCACAACCATGACGAGAACCGCGCAGGCCACGGCGCGGCGGAAATAACCCGCCGTGTCCGGCCAATATTCGTCCGGCCCGGACATACGCCAGCCGGCGAGTATCCGCGTCTCCAGCGCAAATGGAATTGAAGCCGGGGTTTCGCGCTGCGACATCCTCGCCGCCTCGAACAAACGCTTCAGCCTGTGTTCCTCGTGATTCATATTTTAATCATACATCAAATGGCGAAAGTGTTGTTTAAGTTTCTGGCGCGCGCGAAATGCTCGCACTCGAACGCGCAGGTGGCTCCAGCCCATCATCCGCGCCACTTCCTTGCCGGATCGCCCCTCCAGATGCAGCAACGTCACCAACACCCGCTCCACCGGCTCCAGCCGCGCCAGGAGTTTGTCCACCATCTCCCGTGCCGCGAATGCGTCCGTTGCATCCAATTCATTTTCCGTCGCCGCCAAAGCTTCAACCACGAACCGCTCCTCATGGCCCAGGTCGGCCCAGCGCAATTCCGGCCGCACCTGCTCGGCCTTGATCTGGTTGATGCAAGTGTTGATCGCGATGCGCGACACCCAATGTTCCAGCGGCACCGCTCCGTTAAATTGGTCAATTTTCGCAAACACTTTCGCAAATACCATCTGCACCAGATCTTCCTCCGCCGTGCGTTTCGGCAGATGCGCCCGCACCAGCTTGAGCACCAGCGGATACAAATGCTCCAACAGCCGCCGCGCGGCGTCCTCGTCCCGCTGGCGGACGCGCTCCACGCAGGCCGCCAAGTCGAGACCCGGCTCGCTCATGCGGTTGACAGGCACACGCTGCTCATACGCGCCTGATGACAGGCGCGGACCAGAAATTGTTTCAAACACTTGTAAGGAATAGTTTGGCACAATGAGAACTTTCCCGCCATTTTATCCCGAAAACCGGAGTTGGGGAGCACACCCGCCCGCGGGTGTGGCTGGACGCGCCTCGCGTCCAGCCTTTTGCGCACGACACCCCAAACATACTCGAAACTGTTTCGTGCGTTCGAAGTTTTCCGCGAGGGCGCGGAAAACCGCACGTTGAGCGCGCGCTCTCCCCATTCAACTTGGATTTTCGGGTTTAGATTACAGCGCCTTTGCAGCGCCGTAAATCCAACTCGCTTTTTAAGTTCGCGAACTCTAATTTTCCCGGCATGGTTTTGGCTGAATCTGTGAGTGAACCTTCAATAAAAAATCAATTGGTCGGCGCGGACGGATTGCCCGCGCATCCCGGCCAATTTGTCCGCCGTCACATCGGGCCGAATGCCGCCGAAGCGGGCGAAATGCTCGCGCAAACCGGCTTCAAGAATCTGGACGAACTGATGGCCGCCGCCGTGCCGGAAAACATCCGCCTGCGTCGGCCGCTTCAATTGCCCGCTGCCCGGACCGAGCATGAAGCCCTTGTTGAGCTGAAGGAAATTGCGTCGCAGAACCAGGTTTTCCGTTCCTACATCGGCATGGGCTATTACGGTTGCATCACGCCCGCGGTCATCCAGCGCAATGTGCTGGAAAATCCCGGCTGGTACACGCAATACACGCCGTATCAGGCCGAGATTTCCCAGGGCCGGCTCGAAGCGCTGCTGAATTTTCAGACGATGGTCACCGATCTCACTGCGCTCGACATCGCCAACGCCTCCTTGCTCGACGAAGCTACGGCCTGTGCTGAGGCCATGACCATGTCCCATCGGCTTAAAGACGACCGAAATGTCTTCTTCGTCTCCGAAACCTGCCATCCGCAGAACATCGAAGTTGTCCAGACCCGCGCCAAGGCTCTCGGAATTGAAATCGTCGTTGGCAATCCTGAAAGCTTTCAATTCACGAACAAAGTTTTCGGCGCGCTCGTGCAATATCCCGACACCTTCGGCGCGATTCACGACTACTCCGCCTTCGCCGAGAAAGCCCATGCGGCGGGCGCGCTCATTACCGTAGCGACCGATTTGCTGGCGCTGACCCTCATCCAACCGCCGGGCGAATTTGGCGCGGACATCGCCGTCGGCAGCGCACAGCGGTTCGGTGTTCCGCTGGGTTACGGGGGACCGCACGCGGCATTTTTTGCGACGCGCGACGAATTCAAACGCCAGATGCCCGGCCGTCTTGTCGGCGTCTCCAGGGATTCGCGCGGCAAACCGGCGCTGCGCCTCGCGCTCGGCACTCGCGAGCAACACATCCGCCGTGAGAAGGCCACCAGCAACATCTGCACCGCCCAGGCGTTGCTGGCCAATATGGCCTCGATGTATGCTGTGTATCACGGACCGGAAGGCTTGAGGAAAATTGCGCAGCGAGTTCACGCATTAACTGAGATTCTCGCCGCCGGTTTGGAAAAAATCGGTTTTACCGTTTCTCCGGAAGCACGTTTTGACACATTACGGGTTGATCTCGGCGACACGCTTGCCGCCGGCATCTTGAAGACCGCCGAAGCCCATCAGATGAATTTCCGGGTGATTGACGAACACACATTTGGCATCTCGCTCGACGAAACCACGGACGAATCCGACGTCGTCGAAGTCCTCCAGGTTTTCAATGGCGACAAAGTTCCAACCTTTACTTTTGAAGAACTCGCCGGCAATCGGCAATCGGCGATCGGCAATCGGCAATCCAAATTTCTGACGCATCCGGTTTTTAACCGCTACCACTCTGAAACCGAAATGCTTCGTTACCTGAAGCGGCTCGAATCGCGCGACCTGTCGCTGACGGCTTCCATGATCCCGCTCGGTTCCTGTACGATGAAGCTGAATGCCTCAGCAGAAATGTTTCCGATTTCCTGGCCGGAGTTTGCAAAGATTCATCCGTTTGCACCCTTAAAACAAACGCGCGGATATCAGACGCTCTTTCAACAACTCGAAGCCTGGCTGGCAGAAATTACCGGCTTCGCGGGCATTTCACTGCAACCAAATGCCGGCGCCCAGGGCGAATACACCGGCCTGCTCGTCATCCGCGCGTACCACGAATCGCGCGGCGAAGCGCATCGCAACGTGTGCCTGATTCCGACCTCCGCGCACGGCACCAATCCCGCCAGCGCCGTCATGGCCGGGCTGAAAGTGGTTGCCGTTGCGTGCGACCCGGACGGCAACATTGACGTGGCCGACCTGCGCGCCAAGGCGGAGGCGCACAAGCAAGACCTTGCTTGCCTGATGGTTACGTACCCATCCACGCACGGCGTTTTTGAGTCAACCATCAAGGAAATTTGCGAAATCGTTCACGCCAACGGCGGGCAGGTTTATATGGACGGCGCAAACATGAACGCCCAGGTCGGCCTGTGCCGGCCGGCGGACATCGGCGCGGACGTGTGTCATTTGAATCTGCACAAGACGTTTTGCATTCCGCACGGCGGCGGCGGACCTGGCGTCGGCCCGATTGGCGTGGCAAAGCACATGGTTCAATTTCTCCCCGGCCATTCTGTTGTATCGCCGGAATTTAAAACTCAAAATTTAAAATTTAAAATTGGTGCCGTTAGTGCGGCGCCTTGGGGCAGCGCGGGGATTCTGCCGATTTCCTGGATGTACATCGCCATGATGGGCGCGGACGGACTGACCGAAGCGACGAAGTTCGCCATCCTCAACGCGAATTACATTTCCAAGCGGCTCGAAAAACATTTCCCGACGCTCTACCGCAGCAACGGCCTGGTGGCGCACGAATGCATTTTGGATTTGCGCGGTTTCCACGCCACGACCGCCGAGGACGTGGCGAAGCGGCTGATGGATTACGGTTTCCACGCGCCAACTCTGTCGTGGCCCGTGGCCGGTACGCTGATGGTGGAGCCGACCGAAAGTGAATCGAAATACGAACTCGACCGATTCTGTGACGCCATGATTGCCATTCACGCGGAAATGGCGGCGGTGGAAAACGGCACGGCCGACGCAAAAAACAATCTGCTCAAGAACGCGCCGCACACGGCGGACATGGTTGCGGCAGATAATTGGAACCGGCCGTACTCGCGCGAGCAGGCGGCATTCCCGGTGCCGGGCCTGCGGGAATACAAATTCTGGCCCGCCGTCGGCCGCATCGACAACGTCTTCGGCGACCGCAACCCGGTTTGTACCTGTGTCGGGATGGAAGCCTATCAAAGTTGAGCTTAATTAGCTTCGAACTCGCGACTAACGGCGCAAAACCATTCCAAGAACCGTTCCAACAATTCCAAATGCCCATTTTTGCGCCGCATCATCGTAGCACTTGGAGAGAATAACGAACAATGCGGCCAGCAAGATGCTGATGATAACCACGGAATTGCGGATACCCCCAGTCTTGCTTGGCCGATTGCTTAGCATATTTATTTAGTGGAGAGTGACGACCGCCTCAAAATCATCAGGGATTTGCCGCATCGGGTGCAAGTTGCTTGATAATCTGCGCACCCACGCTAAGACCGGGATTTGTGAGCCTCCACCCAGACTCTTTTGAACCGGTTATCAAATTACCGAAACTGGTAGTGTAGGCAGCATGGTTCGCAGCATCGTAACAGCCTACTCTATTGCAAAGTTCCCGAGCATCTGCATCGCTGAAATTCAGGTCGCCGTTTCTCAAGAAAGACCTAACGCCGCATAGCACATATGCCTGAGTCGTTTGCTTCCTTTTACCGCTCTCCGGCATTCTGGCGGCAATTACATCAATTGAATCGGCTTCGATTGAAAAGACGTGGTCTAATTGCTCGCGGGTTACTGCATTCTTTTTCATCCAATTGGCGGCCTTTGTGCAAATGCCTTCACCGACTTCGTGCGGCTCGCCTGCGGATTGATTGCCACTTTGGATGGGCGCAGATTGGCCAAAGAGAATCATGGTAGCGGATATTGCTCGTTGGCGTTCGTCCGGCGTTAGAGGTTCTAGCAGTTGCACAAGCTTTGGGACTGCCGCAACTACGCTCTTTGTTGAAGTTTTTTCGTCGCTCATATTATCGTATGGTTTTATGGTAAATGTCGGTCAACGCTTAAAATCATATGATATTTTGAATTTAAGTCAAGGGGGAATTTTTGAATATGTTTTTGGCGTATATCCACGTCCAAACCTCGGCGTTTTGCGGTTCAAAATTCTTCGCCTTTAATTGAATCCCGCCTCCGCATTGCTTCGGCGCGGCAAGCCGTGTTCACCGGTGTTCATCCGTGGTTAATACCAGCTTGGATGGCGGCCAGTTCGACGTGCGGTCCGTTGTTGATTCGAGGCTTATTTGACGGGAATCAACATCTGGGTGAATGAATGCGACGGGAAGTTGTATTTGATGTCGTGACCGCTGAATTGGATTTCCCGGGTGGCGATGCCGACCGCTTCGTTGGTCCGGGTGTTCACGGAAGTGACGGACTCGGCGTTGATCTCCCTCACCGTGGCGCTTCCGGCATATTCTCCGCTCTGCAATACGAGGTCGGCGGTCATGTCGTTCGTTTCGCTGCGGTTGACCACATTGACGACCAGATTTTTGGCGGAATCGTCGAACACGGCGGTCACGTCGAGATAGGGGATGTCCTTAAAAAATTGGTTGCTGTAATTTGGGCCGGCGACATTCACGTCCAGGGCGGTGCCGCGCGCGTTGTTGGAATACAAATAGAAGGGCAAATATAGCGCGTTCTTGTAATCGCCATCGGGCGAAGTTCCCACGAGGCTGGAAAGCATGGTGATGTTCGCCATTTTGACGATGTCGGCGTGGCGGATAAAGGAGTTCAGGTGCTGGGCGACCATGAGCGAGCCGGTCAAGTTGGCACCTCGGGGTCCAAAACCTGGGGACCATTCGTCAAAGGAGATATAAATCGGGCGATTGGAGGTGGAATTCGCCATCGCCTTTTCGATCTCGGCCTTGATCACGTCAATTTTTTGATCAATCTCCAACCCCATGGAAATCACGTCGGCGTATTGGTTGTCACGGTTCAGCGCGTTTTGGAAGTATCGGTGAACGGACAGGTAATCAATGCTGCCGGCCATGTGCTGCAAAACATAATCGTTCCATGCCATCCACTTGTTGTCGGGCTGGTAGTTGGACGCGCCGTCGGCGATGAATTTCACGTTGGGGTCCACCAGGTGCATGGCTTTGGCGGCTTCGAGCGCAAACTTGCAGTAGTCCTCGGCGTTCTTTTGACCGAGTTGCCAGGGGCCGTCAATTTCGTTGCCGAGCGACCAGTATTTGACGTTGAAGGGTTGCTCATTGCCGTACTTTCGCCGGAGGTCGGAGTAATGAGTCCCTCTGGGATAATTGCAGTATTCGATCCAATACCTCGCCTGGTCCAGCGTTCCCAGGCCGGCGTTGATGCAGACGAAATTCTCCGCGCCGATGAGGCTGCAGAGTTTGGCGTATTCATCCGTGCCCATCTGATTGTGGTCAATTTGATTCCACGCCAGGTCGAGCCGGACGGGACGCTGGTCCTTCGGGCCAATTCCATCCTCCCAATTGTAACTGGAGACATAATTCCCGCCGGGCCACCGCACCACCGGGATGTGGAGTTCTTTGACCAGTTGAATAAAATCTGTCCTGAACCCGCTCTTGTCTGCCAGGGGAGATTTTGGGTCATAAATTGTGCCATAGACCACCGTGCGGATCGGCTCAAGAAAACCGCCGTAGATGTTGGGATCCACTTCACCGATTTTTCGGTTCAGATCAACCTTAATGACTGCCGTTTGGTCCGCCCGGAGATTCCCGGCGATGAGGCCGGAGAGAAAAATTCCAGTGAAAAGGAGATTTCGCGTGTTCATAAAACGATGGTGATGATTTAAGTTCGACTCTAGCGAAGCGCAAATAAGGAGTCAATCCGTGGCTAATTCAGACCGAATGGCGGCCAGTTCGGCGCGCGGTTCATCTTCGACATGTTCCAGCCGGTTGGCGCGGCGATACCAATAGCGGGCGTTGCCCAAATCGCCCTCAATCTTGTGCAGCACCGCGTGAATCCAGGCAGCTATGGTGTCGTCTTCGTATTGCTGGACCAGTTGATGCGCGGCGTCCCACTTGCTGGCCAGAGCCAGTTCAATCGCTTGCAGCAAATCCTCTTTTGGCGCGCTCATGACTTCTTTTTCTTCTCCGGCTTTGGCGGCGGTAGCTTTTTGACGGCCTCCTCGAAGTCCTTCTCCACCCGCGACGGCTCATTCGCGTGCAACGCGCGATACCGCTCGAACTCCAACTCCGCTTTCTTCAGCGCCTCATCGTGAGAAGTCTTTCCGGCGTGCGTGAGAATTTCCCGTCCACTCATGCGCAGGAAATCATCCAGCTTCACAATCCAGTCACGCATATACATAGGCTTGCGATTGAGCGCTTGCAGCTCCGCAAATTCCAGATAAGCCGTCACAATCCGGTTCAGCGCCTCAAGCTCCTCCGGCGTCAGATAATTTTTCGCGATGACTGCTTCCGGCTTGCTGGGTTTTGCTCCCACCCAGTTCGTCATGCCGGCGTTCGGCTTTGCCGCATCCACTCGTGTGTGAATTACCTCGGCTGCGGTCTGACCGTGCGCCGCCCAGTGCATCTTGTTTTGCACCGTAGCAAAGAACGTTTGCGACAATTCCTCGTCCGGATCGTAATCAATGCTCGTCGCGTAAATATCCAGCACTTTCCGCCAGAAAACTTTCTCCGATGACCGGATGTCCCGGATGCGCGCCAGCAATTCCTCGAAGTAATTGCCACCCCCGCCGCGCTTGAGCCGCTCGTCGTCCATCGTGAAACCCTTGACGATGTATTCCCGCAACCGCTGCGTCGCCCAGATGCGGAATTGAGTGCCACGATGGGACTTCACCCGGTAGCCAACGGAAATGATAACGTCGAGGTTGTAATGCTGAGTCTCGTAGCTTTTGCCGTCAGCGGCAGTTATCCGGAATTTCCGGATAACTAAATCCGGCGACAATTCCCCCTCCTCGAAAATGTTCTGAATGTGCTCGTTGATGGTACGGACATCCTTTTGGAAAAGTTCAGACATCAGCTTCTGTGTCAGCCAAGCGGTCTCGCCTTGAAACTGGACCTCCAATCGCGTTTTCCCGTCTTCCGTCTGATACAGAACGATCTCGGATTTGGATTTTGGGTTTGGCTTCATTTCTTCTGTGTCAGGCAATAGCGGAACAAAAGATTCAATCCACCTCAATGAAAAACAAACCTGTCTTCAGCGACCGCAACCCGGTCTGCGCCGGCACGGGAATGGAGAATTATTCCTAGCCACAGATGCACACAGATGCGGTGGGACAAGCGTCCTCGCGAGCCGAAAAACCAGACACGAATTTCACGAATTACCACGAATTGAAATGCCCCAACGGGGCAACGGAAATTAGCCCAGGGTAGTCGCTGCGCTCCAACCCTGGGCTAATATCTTTTGCCCTTACAGGGCTTTGGTTTCCGCCTTCGCGTCAGGTTTTTCGGCTCGCTTGCCCCACCGTTGGGTTTATTGGGCGGCGCTGCTGCGCCGCCTTGGCTGACCGGCAGGTCAGCCCTACCATTTGTGTCTATCTGTGTGAATCTGTGGCTAAACCCGATGTGACTACTTCCACTCGCAGAGGTTCTCGACACAGGCGGCCGAGCCGTCGCGGAGCCAGCCGTCGAGGTGCGATTGATCCTTGAGTTGCTGCCCGCGCAGGCGCGGCACGGCGATGTATTGGCAGTTGATTTCCGGCAGGGCGGTCATGTCGGTCCAGAGCTTTTCAAATTGTGCCACCGGGAAGATGTCTTCCTGGCCGTGGCCCCAGCGTTTTTTCACGTCCTTGAGCGTGACGTAGGTCGGCAGTTTCAACGCCAGCGCGCGCACGGCATCGGTCACCTTGTTCGCGTCGGCCAGGTCGGCACGGGTGAGTTGAAACGCGGCGAGCAGCTTTTCCACGTCAATCCAGCACGTGTTGGAGTTGTAATAGGACAACGCAAATTCGTCTTCCTCGCGCGGCATGGCCAGGCCTTCGACCATGCGCGCCTTGCCGTTCACGCGGGCGAGGCCGCCGCCGCGATCTTCAATCCGGCGCGTGATGACTTCAAACGTCAGGCCGCCGCCGAGTTTCAGATGCAGGCCGAGCGTGGCCGGGTCGGCGTCCGCGCCCACGGTGTCAATGTTGTGCAGCATCAGGTGCTTCAATTGCGGGCGTTCCTTCAGCAACCGGGCCAGCGTGCCGTTGCGGAGCAGGTTCGGGATTTCAAACCAGTGGCCGACGGGATGCAGGCATTGCAGCGGCACGTTGTCGGTGTAATCGCTGCCTTCGCCGGCCTGTTGGGCCCAGCCGATGAGCGCGTGCCGCAGGCTGTCGCGGACTTTTTGCGCCTGTTCGTCGAGAATTTGCTGCGGCAATTCCTCCCACATGAAGCGCAGGTCGCGTTCCATCGGAATCAGGCGCAGGCCGACGGAGCGGCCTTCGGACAAAAAAAGCGGGCCGTCGTAGCCGTAAAATTTTTCGCGCCCGAGAAACTCCTCGGTCGGCTGGTGCGACACGTAGCTGGTGGTGATGATGTGGGCCAGCGGCCGGTCGGCCAGTTTGCCGATGCGGCGGCTCTTGGCCAGGTGCACTTCCAGAAACGTGCGATGCCGCCCGCCGAGTTTGCAGAACGGATGCAGCGCCTTGACGGTGCCCGCGCCTTGCGTCCAGCGGCTGCCCGCGCCGGCGGCCAGCGTGACCACGGCCACTTCGCCCGCCTTCAGCGCGGCCAGCCCGGCATCGCGATATTCCTTTGAAAGACCGCGCGTGGCGTCAAACACGTCGCCGTCGGTCACGTCCTGAATCTGGGTGCTGACGGGCAGACGGTTTTGCGCGAGGCCGATGCGGCCGCTTTTGAGATCGGCGCGGATTTGTTCGTGTTGCGTGCGGTCGAAGCCGTAACGTTCGAGCAACGCTGGCAGCGAAGTTTCGCCGGCATCATCGGTTTTCAGGCGCGGCAACAGGCGGTCGAACAAGGTTTGCACCATGCCGCGCAATTCAGGTTGGGTGCGGCAGGCGGCGCCGAATTTGTCCAGTTCGGTCCGGCGTAACGGTGGTAGTTTGTAGGCTTCCTGCCGAAGCAATTGAGGCATGATGAGCGCGTAGTAACCTTGCGGCAACAAAGCCGACGCGCCGGGCAGCAAGTCCGCCCAGGTGCCTTTCTCGTTGATGGCGAAGTCGTACACGACCGGGTCCATGGCGAACGGGAGGGCGTGTTCGAGTTCGCGTTTGGCCTGCGACATGATTTCCTGAAGGCGCGTCTGTCCTTTGGCCTTGTGCGCGGCGTCGAAAATGAAACCCATGCCGCCGCCGGACATGCCGCCCAGCATCCAGAAGCCGAGAAAGTTTTTACCAAACTCGCCATGCACACGCTGGATAAGCGTTTCCGTGAACAGATTGGTGGCCCAAGGAATGATGGTTTGAATCGGACCGGAAAAATTCCGCATCGTCGCGCCGCCCAGAGCCGGCACGTCTTCGCGGCGCAACGCGGAAAGGACTTCATCCAGAATGGCCAGCGTGCTCAAACGGGCCTTCCATTCGGCGTCGGAACGGAGCAGATATTTTTCCGTCACCATTTCGAGGATGGGGCCGACGTTTTGCGCCATGCCGCCGTGGACGAGCACGAGGCTGTCCTGCAATTTCCGGCGGGCGGCGGGCGAGGCTTCCTTGGAATCCAGAATGCGATGTTGTGGCATCAATCGTCCGCGGCTGATGCCAAATTCCGGATCGCCTTCAGCGGCAAGCACGCCTTGAATCAGTTTGATGCCGGGCCAAACGCCGCCCGAATCCTGCCAGCCACCACCGGAACCGCCAAGCCATTCGCCGAGAATCGCGCGCGCCAGCACCAGCCGGCGTTCGTCTTCCTGCAACGCACCGTTCAGTGAACTGGCCTGGCCAGTCGCCCTCATGCAGAGCGAAATCATCGAGGCGAGCAGGTTGGTGGATACCGCCAGGCGCGAACCTTTCGGGATGCCATTTACGCAACTGACCAGTTCAAGGCCGCGTCCGGGACCGACGACACACGCGAGCAAATCCGCCAGGCTCTGGCCGGAACCTTCGACGCCCGGCGGCACAATGCCGCTGGCAATGATGGCGGCTTTGAGCAAGCCGAGATAATCCTTCGCGAAATCAAACACATCCGCGAGACTGGTGATGTCCGCAGTGGCACCGAGGTCAACGCTGGTTAACCGCAACAACGGTTCGTCAATCACGCGCAGATAGGTTTCCACCGGCGGACGCGCGGCGGCATCGCGTCCATGAACGCCGAGGTCAATCGAGACGTTCAGGACTTTGGCGCCTTCGGGATAATCCATGCCGAGAAAGAAAATATCGCTCCAGCCGCAATGCGTGAGGTCCATGCGCACCGGCGTACGTTCGCGAAGAATCGGATAAGTGCCATCCGCGCCAGCGCGCAGCAGTTCGCGACGGATGCGCAGTGGATGGTCGGCGGGATGGCCCATGCGGAACATCCATTGATTGCCGCGCACGGAGCGCACGCTGCTGCGGACCTGATTGGCGAGTGTTTGAATCGCCAGCCGGTAATACGTGACGGCCAACGCGCTGGAAATCGGATCGGAAGGGCCTTCACGATGTTGCACTTTGAGGAACGCGGCGATGGCTTCCTCAAACCGGCGTTCCAGTAAGTGCGTGTAACCGTGGAATGGAATCAACGTCCGCGTGCCGATGCCCGGTTTGAGCGGCAAATGAAACCGGTGGATGGCGTACAGGAAAAGCAAGGCCCGGACGCGCTCATAAAGATTTTCACTGCGACGGCGGAACGCCTCGAGCTCGATGCACTCCACAAGCAACTCCGGTAGCGGTGCCGCGCTACAGAACGCGTCCAGCGATTGATTGCGCACCGCCGGGTCGGGCGAGGTGATAATTTGAACAAGTTTGCCGGGCATGGCTTACAAAGGGCCGATGGTAAAGAAACGACGCAAAATGTACGCAGGCAAGTTAGTCGCGTTAGCGTCTTGGAGTGCGGCAGTCCTCTGCCGCTTTGGAAATCGCGCCGCCGTTCGAAAGCGGCAGAGGACTGCCGCAGTCCAAAACCTAGCGGCGTTCGATGTTGGATGTTGGATGTTCACGTGGCAGATCGAAACCGTCGTTTACGTTTGGGCCAGCAGTTCGACGAGCAACGTGAGGACATCGTCTCGATCTTTTCCACTCAATGCCAGCGCGAGTTGGGCCGTGAGCAGGCCGTATTGAACGCCGATGTCGTAACGACGGCCCTCCAATTCGCATGCGAGGTAACGTTCGCTTTCAGCCACCTTGGCCAAGGCATCGGCCAGATGCACGCCGCCGACCTTGCCCGCGTCCGTCACGAGTTGTTGCAGAATATCCATGACACCAGGCGTCAACGCGTGCATGCCAAAAAAACAGAGGTAATGACCGGCGCGCAAACCGGGCACGATGAGCTTTTGTTCGGCCACCGTGGGTGTGGGTTTTTCCAGCACGCGGTCCACCTGATACAAACCGATCCGGCCCGGCAGCCGCCGCGCGCCGACCGCGCCGTAGTAGGGCAGCTTGCTTTCGTGCGTGGCCTGCACTGCGGAGACTGCGCAGGCTTCGGCGGACGCAATCTCCAGCAGTTGGCGGGCGCAAGAATTTTTATTTTTGCTGACGTAGAGGTGGTCGCCCACCAACAGCATGAAAGATTCGTCGCCAGTAAATTTCCGCGCGCTCGCCACGGCGTGGCCATAGCCGAGCGGCGTGGGCTGCTCGATGAATTGAACGCGATTGGCATGCGAACCGGCGGCTGCGGCAAAAGCGGCTTGGTCGCCGGGACAAATCACCACCCCGATTTCCTCAATGCCGGCCTGCAAGACTTCCTCCAGCAGGATGGTGAGGGCGGACTTGGACTGGCCATCGCGGTCCACCAACGTTTGCAAGGGCAGGTTCCGCTGATTGCGGCCAGCAGCAGTGATGACGGCTTTGCGAATTTTCACGGCCGGACGCCCGAAAGGGCAGATGACGTTTTCTTCATGATTTACAGAAAGTGAGCATAGAGGCCGTACAGCCATATTTCAAGCGCTTGCTCCAAGTAAAACGGTGTCAACCGCACTTTGGATGTCTCTTGGTTAAAAGAAAGCCAAGATAGGGTTGGTGCGCCGATGGCACTGGGGTGATTTTAGAATGCGGATTAAAAATCCAGCACAGCCATGAAAATCACTGAAATTCTGGTGGCGGAGCACGTTGTATTGAACAATCTATTCGACCACCTCGAGCAAACAACGCCGCGGCTCAAGTCATTGGCGGAGATCAAGTCGTTGTCCGCTGCGATGGAAGTGCTCATGTGTGCGCATGCGAAGACCGAGGATGATTTGCTCATTGAACCACTGGAGCATTGTCTGGCGCAAAT
>Ga0335085_10001617_pt1 | contig 46351 bp, 28 predicted proteins | sample Lox_Sample_45_FD_206712 | JGI IMG/M metagenome (GOLD analysis project Ga0335085, IMG submission 206712) | Soil microbial communities from Loxahatchee National Wildlife Refuge, Florida, United States - Lox_Sample_4.5 | ecosystem: Environmental > Terrestrial > Soil > Wetlands | place: USA...
TGGATTATTCACCACTGGCATTTTTTGGAAGAACCTATGCTGCTGTTATGGTCTCTTGGACAGCAGCAGGAGTCGTACTACTGTTGAGATAGCAAACAATTGAAAGCTGTTTAATATATGATACACGGCCACATTCAGACCCCGGACACTTACGCCCACCTTTTATCACACCCCGTCTGGCGACAGGCGTTCGACTGGCTGCGCCAGATGCCAGCCAATCCGACGCCGGGCATACAGCCGCTTCGCGGCGACGAAATGTATGTCAATGTGATGCAGTATGACACACTGCCCCGCACGCAGTGCCGTTTTGAATCTCACCGGCAGTTTCTGGACCTTCAGTTCACGATTTCCGGCGCGGAAATCATCGAGTGGCGGCGCGTGGAGGAACTCAAACCGGACGGAACTTACGACGAATCGCGTGACCTCCAATTCTACCATCTGGCGGACGCCGCGACGCGGCTACACATGCCGCCAGGGTATTTTGCAATTTTCCACCCTTCCGACGCCCATCTGCCGAAGGTGTCGGACGGAATTCAAAAATCGGCATTCAAACTCGTCATCAAGATTAACCGCCGGCTGGTGGAAGCTTCCTGATATGACGAAACGTTTCAAATCCGGCAGGAAACTTGCGTCACTCACCCAATTATATGAGAAATCTCCGTCAAGCCCTTAAAACCGGACAAACCGTGGTTGGCACCTGGCTGAATTCCGGCAGCCCCATTATGGCCGAACTGCTGGCCACAGCCGGATTTGACTATGTCTGTGTGGACCTCGAACATTCGGCGGTGGACCTGCCGCAGGCGCAGCAGCTTTTTCAAGCCATTACCTCGGGCAATCCCGATTGCGCTCCGCTGGCCCGGCTGCATGGAGTGGATTATGCCCTGGTAAAACGTTACCTGGACGCCGGCGCACGCGGTGTCATCGGGCCGCTGGTGAACACCGCCGAACAGGCGCAATTGCTGGTGGACGCGGTGAAATATCCACCGGAGGGCAAACGCGGCGTGGGATTCTGCCGGGCAAACCAGTATGGATTGCGCCTGGAAGATGAAGTGGCCCGCGCCAACGACGAATTGTTGGTGGCCTTGCAAATCGAACACATTGACGCCGTGCGCAACATTGACGCCATCCTGTCCGTTCCGGGAGTGGATGCCGTGTTTGTCGGTCCGTACGATTTAACCGCAAGCATGGGAATCACGGCGCAGTTTCAACATCCGGATTATTTGAAGGCCCGCGACTCGGTGTTGAAGGCATGCCAGCGGCACAAAACCGCTGCCGGCATACACGTGGTTGAACCCAACCCGATGGAACTTTCCAGGAGAGTGGCGGAAGGATACCGCTTCCTGGCGTATAGTCTCGACATCACCATCCTTTTGCGCGCGGCGCAGCAGGGCATGGCCCATTTTGCCGGCGAATTTCGCAAACCCAAATCAAAGTCATCCCATCGAAAGCCAAAACGCTAAACACAATAACCGAAGCAAAACATGAAAGATCGTGAAACCAAAATCGCGGCACTGCTGCCAATGAAGGCCCACAGCGAAAGGGTCAAGGGCAAGAATTTTCGCGTGTTTGCCAATCAACCGCTGTTTCGATGGATTCTAAACACTTTGCTCTCCCTGCCGGAAATCAGCCAGGTGGTCATCAACACCGACGCCCGGCGCGTTCTTGCAGAACATGGGCTGGTGGACACGGGTCGCATTCTAATCCGTGACCGTAAACCCGAATTATGTGGAGATTTTATGAGCATGAACAAGGTTTTGGCCGACGATGTAGCCAATGTGTCGGCGGACATTTACGTCATGACTCATACCACCAACCCGCTGTTGAGCAAGGAGACCATTCAGGCTGCCCTCAAGGCTTACCAAGAAGCGTTGGCCAGTGGTGCGGCTGACAGCCTGTTTGCGGTCAATAAATTCCGATCCCGATTCTATCGCCAGGATGGCTCTGCCGTGAATCATGACCTGAACAATCTTATTCGCACCCAGGACCTCGAACCCTGGTTCGAGGAGAATTCGCATTTGTATCTCTTTACGCCGTCCAGCTTTGCCGCTACCGGCGCTCGCATTGGCCGGAAACCGTTGCTGTTCGAAACGCCGCGTTTGGAATCTGTGGACATTGACGACCAAACCGGCTGGACATTGGCGGAAATTATCGCATTGCATCAGCGGTTGGAGCATCTCATTCCTCCATCTATTGCTGGATGACATCGCCTGGTTTTGGCAGAATTTCCATGTTCAAATAAATCATTTTCCAGCGTAACGAAAACCATGGGATTTGGCATAAAGACACGCATAATTCGTGGTTCCCGGATGACCGTCCGGTCGCTGCGAATGTTCCGCTATTTGGCAGCCGCGTCGGGTTTATCTTTGCATGAAAATGAAAGAAAGTTGTTGGCGTTGAAGGGCGCGGCGCAAGGCTGCCGGATATTCGTGCTTGGCAACGGACCCAGTCTCGCCCGAACCGACGTTGACCGTTTGTGCGATGAAGTCACGATCGCGTCCAACGGTATCTTTCTGATGTTCGAAACCAAACGTTTTCGCCCGACGTATTACACCGTGGAGGATTGTCTGGTGGCAGAGGACCGCGCGAAGGAAATTTCGGCCTTGTCCGGCTTTGTCAAACTGTTCCCCGAAGACCTGCGCGTGTTCATTCCCGGTGATGACGAAACGCTGTTTGTGAATTTCGTGCGCGATTATTTCCGCTTCCCCCGGTTTCACGGAAATTTCGCGCACAAGGCTTATTGGGGCGGCACGGTTTCCTTCATGAACCTTCAACTCGCCTACTACCTGGGCGCCTCGGAAATTTATTTGCTGGGCTTTGACCACAACTACGCGGCTCCCACCCGGCACGATAAAAACAACGGCGGCGTCATCACGTCCGGCGCGAATGACAGCAACCATTTCGACCCGCGTTATTTCGGCAAAGGCTATCGTTGGCATGATCCCTTGGTGGAAAGAATGGAATCGGCGTATCGCGTCGCGAAACGATTCCTGGAGCAGCGGGGAGTCAAAGTCTTCAATGCCACGGATGGAGGCCACTTGGAAGTTTTCACAAGAGTTTCCTACGATTCACTTTTTGATCGGTCGCCCATAAAACAATCCGTCGTATAAGAAAAAAATGGACCAAAGCAATCAGCGCAAAGACCCGCCGAAAGTGGATAAGGAGAGGATTTATTCGGCGCTGGATGCCGTTTATTTTTCCAATAACCCGGCCGAGCAAAAAATCCTCAAACGCTTTGCCAAATTGGTGAGCCGGGCCTCGCTCTTTGTGGATATCGGCGCATCGTTGGGACAATACACTCGCGCCGCCAGCCTGGCGATGCGGCGTGGAAGAATCATTTCAGTTGAAGCGGATCCCATCCGATTTGAGAAACTGAAGGAAAACTGCAAAGAGTGGACGGCAAAGACCCGTATTCAAATTGAGGCGGTCCATGCGGCGATAACGCCGGAAGACGGGCCGGTGACTTTTCACATTACGAATAGCGAAGTCAGCGGCGGGTTGGCGCAACACGGCCTTGAGAACCTGAGCACAGAAACGCGCGCTCATGTGAATTGGCAGGAAATCACCGTCAAAGGACTAACACTGGAATCGCTTCTCCAGGGACAAATCCCGGATGTCGTAAAGGTTGACATCGAAGGCGGGGAATATGGTCTTTTTGAGGGATGCCCCGGTATTTTGGCAAAGAAAAAGGTGCGTTTTCTCGTTGAACTTCATCCCTTCAATTTGAAAGACGGCATGGACATTCCCACTGCAACACGAGCCTTGCTGCAAAAGGCGGGATATATTGAACGCTCTTTTAAGGGAAACTCATTATTTGTTCCCAATACATTCATCAACCGTGCTCTGCGTATGGCCGGACCGTTAAAGCACAAGTTCCTGGTCGCGTTGGGAATAAGGAAAAGATCACAATGAGTATCGGATTAATTGGTTGCGGCGCGGTCGCCGAACAAATGCACCTGCCCGCGCTGTTGAAACGAACGGACGCAACATTGGCGGCGGTGGTTGATCGAAGCCTCGAAAGGCGCAACCAGTTGGCGGCGCTGTCGAGCGCCAAGCCCTTTGCCACCGTGGAAGAGGCGCTGTCGCATTTTGACGCCGCCATTGTGGCGTTGCCACATTCCCTGCACGCGCCGGTCACGATCACCCTGTTGAAGGCAAACAAACACGTGCTGGTCGAAAAGCCGATGGCGCTTAATCCCGAACAGTGTGATGCCATGCTGGCGGCGGCGCGGGAGAGCAAGGGAACTTTGACCATCGGGCACATGCGAAGATTCATTCCGGCCATCCGCCTGGCCCGCGATTTTCTTCGCCTGGGATTGATTGGCGAAGTGACCGGCTTCGATTTCGAAGAAGGCTTCCCTTATTCCTGGCCGGTGACTTCGGATTCCTTCTTTCGGAAGGAATCCGCCGGGGGCGGGGTGCTCTTCGACATGGGTTCGCACACGATGGACGGATTGCTCTGGTTGCTCGGCCCGGCAGAACCGATTTCCTATCGGGACGACGCCCACGGCGGAGTCGAGGCCGACTGCGAGGCGTTCTTGCGTCTGTCCTCCGGGGTCAAGGGCCGGGTCGCTCTGAGCCGATTGCGAAATTTGCGCAATAGTTGGCTCATCAGAGGGACCAAAGGCGTCTTGGAAGTGTTTCCGGGTTCGTCCGAATTGAGGCTGCAACTCGAAGGCACGGCGCCCTATTACACCCGCGTCGGGAACAAAGACCACCTGGTTGAAAATGTGTTCGCCGAATTGTTTGTGGAACAACTCGACGACTGGCTGGGCGCGATTAAAACCGGGCGTCCGTCCGCCTGTCCAGCCGAAGAAGGGAAAGCAGTTGTCGAGCTGATGGACCGGATGTATCGGATGGCGAAGCGTGAAACGCCGGACTGGTTTGCCAGCCCGGGCGCCATTGGCGTAAAGGAGGCTACACGATGAAGCGCATTTTAATCACCGGCGGCACAGGTTTTATCGGCGGACGCATTGTAGAGCGGCTTTACCTCGATGGAATCGCCGAGGCAACATGCCTGGTTCACCGGTTCTCGCGGGCGTCGGGCATTGCCCGGTTTCCCGTCAAGCTGGTGGCGGGCGAAGTCTGGGATCGCCAGGCGCTCAAGGAGGCCATGACCGGGTGCGATGCGGTCATTCACTGTGCCATGTCCTTCTCGGGTCTGCGGCGGGCGGATCGTCATGCCATCGTTGAAGGCGCGCGCGCGGTTTGTGATGTCGCTACTGATGTGGGCATCCAACGGCTGGTTCATTTCAGCACCTTTTCGGTTTACGGTTATCGCCACACCGGGATGTTGACAGAGCAAAGCAGTCATCGTCCTGGGGGAGAAGCTTACGGACGCTTAAAGGACGAAGCCGAACGCATGGTGCTTGCTCGTGCCCGGGCAGGACTTCCGGCGGTCATTTTACAACCGATGATTGTCTATGGTCCAAACGCACACTGGACGGCTGGAACGGTTGGGAAGCTGCTGACCGGACCAGTGGTGCTCCCGGTGGAAGGCCGGGGAAAGTGTCCGGCGGTTTTCGTTGACGATGTCGTGGATGCCGTCTTTCTTGCACTGTCGGCGCCGGCCGCCATTGGAGAAACTTTTCTCATCAATGGCCCGGATTCCTTGACTTGGGAAGAATTCTTTCAAGGCCATGCCCGGGAAATTCCCGGCGCCGGCGTGGTCGCAAAATCAACGGCGGAAGTCATGTCCGTGGCTCAAGCAGCGCAAAACGAAAAGACCACGCTCAAACTGTTCACCAAGGAACTGCGCGAGAATGGAGAATTCCGGCGAATCCTGAAATCATTGCCCTTGATCCGGTCGGGAGAAGCCTTGGTTCGAAATCTCATCAGCCCGGAAAAGTGGAAGTCAATTCAATCAAAACAGTTTCGCCCCAAAACCGCGCCCCGTTCTGTGCAACCTTCCGGACCAGCGGAGATTTTCCCAAGCCTGGCTGAAATACCGGTGCTGTCCATGGAAGCTAACGTCAGCATTGCTAAAGCACGGGAAAAGCTCGGCTTTGTTCCGCGCACAAGTTGGGAAACAGGAATGAAAAAAACTCTGGAATGGCTGCGTTGGGCGCGAATGGTTCCGAAATCCGACCAGGTTTCAGACTCCGTGCCATGACTCCGTCAGTTTCCGTCATCCTTTGCGCGCATAATCCGCGGTGCGATTATCTGGGCCGCGCTCTGGAGGCGTTGAAGCCACAAACTTTGCCGGCGGCGCAATGGGAGTTCCTGCTCGTTGACAATGCTTCCGAAAAGCCGCTGGCAGGCCAGTGGAATTTGTCGTGGCATACCGCCGCCCGCCATATCCGGGAGGATACTCCCGGACTGACGCCCGCCAGATTGCGCGGCATTCGCGAAAGCCGCGGTGAACTACTGGTCTTCATGGATGATGATAACGTGCTCGCGCCGGATTATCTCGAACAAGCGCTCAAACTGGATGCCGCTTTTCCGCAAGTGGCCGTCTGGAGCGGCCAGATCGAGCCGGAATTTGAGCAGCCGCCGCCGGAATGGACCCGCATTTACTGGCACTTGCTGGCCTTGCGCACGGTCATGCGCAGGGTCTGGTCCAATTCCTATGTCAGCGACACGCTGCCCATCGGAGCGGGCATGACAGTACGGCGAACAGTGGCCGAACTTTACGCAAAACAGGTGGTGAATCATAAAGGCCGGGCCGGCATGGGGCGGCGCGGCAAGCTGCTGCTGGCGGGCGAAGATTCGGACATCGGCTACACCGCGCTGGATTTGGGCTTCGGCTGCGGCATCGCGGGCGAATTAAGGTTGACGCACCTGATTCCAGCCGCGCGATTGCAGGAGGATTATTTGCAGAACCTGGCGCGTTCAGTCACTTATTCCCACACCCTGCTCGCACTGTTGCGCGGCCTCACCCAATGCAGCCCGGAGGAATTGTTCCGCCAAAGACTGCGTTCCCTTTGGTATTTGCGCGTGCGGGACGGCCATCAGCGGCGCTATTTGCGCGCCGTTGTCGCAGGGCGCATTGCCGCTTTGAAGGAATTTTGCCGCCGCCAATCGTCCTGAGCCGCCCTTGGAGCAAATCAATTAAAATCATAGCCACAAAAATGCACAAAAGGCTCAAAATAAAGCTGTTTCTTGTGACTTTTGCGCCTCTTTGCGGCTACCGAAACAGTTAAACGGCTCCAAGCCTCATGTTGAAAAAACTTCGAAGCTTTGATGTGTTTGACACGGTGTTGACCCGCACCGTTGCGGTTCCTCGCGACCTGTTTCTGGAATGGGAACAACGATTGGCCGCCGCCGGACTGGTTGCTGCCGGCACACCGGGGCGGCTGGCCCGCGCGCGGATGGAGGCGGAAAGGGAGGCGCGGAGGCTGACCCCTGAAGGCGAAGTGACGCTGGCGGAGATTTACGATGAACTGGCGCGTCAGTCCGGCTGGAAGCGGGAACAGACAAGCCATGCCATGCAGATTGAACTGGAATTGGAGTCGGCTTCATTGCGGGCCGTGCCGGGCATGGGCAAAAGGGTCGCCGAGGCGCGGAGCGAAGCACATCAAATCCTGTTTCTTACGGACATGTATTTGCCGGCGGCTTTTATTGAAGGCATCCTGCGGCGCGAAGGTTTTTTCCGGGACGGCGACCAGCTTCTGGTGTCGGGAGAATTAAAACTGGGCAAGCACGACGGACGGATGTTTGGCCGGGTCAGACAATTGTTTCCGAACGTCATGGATTGGGAACACGCGGGAGATAATCTCCAGGCGGATGTGGATATGCCTCAACAGTCCGGCATTGAGGCGCGGCTGGAAACGCGTTGCCGGCTGAACCGTTATGAATGGCTGGCGCGCGGCGGACAAGGCGAGACTTCCTTGTGGCGTTCCAAACTCGCGGGCGCCATGCGCCTGGCCCGGCTGGAAAACCCGGAAACTGATGGCCAACGCCGGGTGATTTGGGACACGGCCTGCGGCGTGGTGGGGCCGCTGCTTTTTGGATTTGTGCATTGGTGCCTGGAAACGGCCCGTCAGCGTGGCTGGCGCCGGCTTTACTTCGTCGCCCGCGACGGCCAGATTCTGCAACGCATCGCCAAGATCATCGCCGCCCATTGGAATTACGACGTGGATTGCCGTTATCTTTACGGCTCACGTCAAGCGTGGCAACCCGCCGCAGTGGATCGTTTCACCGAGGCTGAATTTCAAAAGTTTTTCACGTCCAAGGAATTTCTCCCGCTGCAACAGGTATTTGAACGCCTCGGATTGAACCGGGAAGACTTCCGTCCGCAATTGGAACAATTTGGGCTGTGGCCGCTGAATGGGGAAACGGATCTGGATGCGAAAGCCCGCCGGCGGCTGGAAGCCTGCCTGCTGGAACCGGCCATCGCCTCGGCCATTGAAAGCGCGTCGCACGCCCGGCGGAAATTGCTGCTGGATTATTTGCAGCAGGAAGGCTTCCGGGATGGCACGCCCTTCGCCCTGGTGGACATCGGCTGGTTTGGCAACCTGCAGAAAAGCCTGGCGCGCGTGCTGCAACTTTCCGGGAACGCCGATGCGCCCACCTTGGCCGGATTGTATTTTGCGCTCTTTGTCAAAGACAACGCGGCATCAACCCAAAACATGTCGGACTATTGGCATGCGTTTGCGTCCCGGAATCACGTCTGGCGCAAGCAATACCTGGCACTGCTTGAAATCTTCACGGCGGCGGACCATGGCTCGGTGGTGGGATTTGAAAGAAAGGACCACCGAATTCTGCCTCAACTGGCCGGGGAAAGAAACACGCGCGCTTTGGATTGGGGCTTGCCCACGCTGCAAGCCGCGATTTTGCGGTTCGCGGAATTGTTTTCCCAGACCGTGGAACGAAACTTGTTTGTTCCCGCTGAATTTTTCCCCGTGTCCCACCGCTTGCTCAATGAGTTTTACTTGCGCCCCTCCCAATCCGAGGCGGCGGTTTGGGGCAGTTTTCAATATTCTGAAGGACAAACCGAATCGTCGTTTGAGCAATTGATTCCCAAGTGGAGCCGCTGGCAAACCCTGGCGGCACTCCTTTACCTTCGGCAGCGTCCCTCCCTCTGGTGGCAGGAAGGAAGCCGGGCATCCAGTCCATCCCCGTCCTTGTCTCTGTTCCTGACGTTAAAACGCTTGAAGGAGCGGCTGAAAGGTTGACTTCACGTCATGGCTCTGTAACCATTTGGTTTTCAAAAATTGCTCTGATGAATGTTGTTACCGGCGGTCTGGGTTTTATTGGCAATGGACTGGGCCGGCAGTTATTGCGGTCAGGCGAAAAAGTCACCGTTCTCGACAGTCGCAACTGTGCCGCGTCGCAATTGGACGATATAATCACTGCACGAGACGCGGAAGCCAGTCTCATTCCTCGCAACAAACAGTTCTGGCAATGACACAGCGTTCTTCAGGAAAGCCAATTATTGCCTGGATTTCTTCGTTCCCAGTCGAATGGCTGCCGGACGCACCGGAACCTTTGCGTCAATTGCCGCGGGAACACCCATCGTCGTGGCAACGGGTGCTGCTGGAACAATTGGAAAAAAAAACGGAACTGCGGCTGCACATCGTCGTTTTGCGAAGCCAATTCGAACGTGATTTCACATTCGAGCGCAACGGCGTGATGTTTCATTTGATTAAAACCATCGGCGGCTGGCGCGCGCCTTCATTGTTCTGGCAGGATACCCTCTTAATCCGACGCAAACTGGCGGAAATCAAACCGGACGCGATTCATGCCTGGGGCACCGAACGCGGCGCGGCACTGATCGCCCACCGCCTGAATTTTCCTTCCGTCGTCACCATTCAAGGATTGTTGACGTGGTACAATCAAACCGTCCCGCCGCATTTATATGGTCGTCTGGCAGGCATTCTGGAGACGTACTCGCTCCGCCGGGCGCATCTGATCACCACAGAATCCAATTTTTCAGTCCAATGGTTGCGGCGGCGTTTTCCCAAAGCGCGAGTGGAACAAATCGAACACGCGCCGGATTCAATCTTTCACAATGTCCAAAGGCAGCCCAAGACCAAACCATTCCGGTTTCTCTTTGTCGGCACCCTGGAGCAACGCAAAGGCGGGGACCTGCTTATCCAAGCTCTGGACCAATTACAGGATGAAATGGCCTTTGAACTGATCATTGCCGGCAATGTCGAAGCCGGGATGTTAAGAGCCTTGCAACAACGGGCTTCAACGAAATTGTGGCAACGGGTGAACTTTAAGAAAGACCTGACGCCTTCACAAGTGGCGCAGGAATTGGCCGCCGCCACGATGATGATCTTCCCAACCTTGGCGGACGTTAGTCCCAACGCAGTGAAGGAAGCGGTGGTGGCAGGAGTACCGGTAGTGGGCAGCGTCATCGGCGGTATTCCAGATTATGTCATCACCGGTCAGAACGGGGTGCTGTTTCCCGCTGGGGATCTGACCGGATTGATTGAAGCCATTCGCGCGGCTTGCCGACACCCGTTGTTTAGCCAAGGACAGGTTGATCCGGCCGTTTTGTCAAAAATGAGAAGTTACCTGTCGCCTGCCTTAATGAAGAAACGGTTCCTGAAAATTTATCAACTCGTTTGCCAAGGGAAGCACTGATGAGGCTCAACCACGGCACCTCAAAACCCGGTGTAAACGGGTTTTCAGCCGTAACCATGCAGTAGAAGGGAGAGCACGCGCCCCGCGTGCTGTGTTCCGTACCCCCACGGAACACTCCGGGCTATTTGTAAAGACTCACCTTTTGGTGACAGACTCAAGCCTCACGCTGACGGGCGAGGGCGCCCGTCAGCACACGCGCGGGCGCGTGTGCTCCCCATCTGCAATTGCATCGTTACGGTTCAGGCGTCTGCCGGAATTGTGCCATCGCCCGCGAAACAATCGGGAAATTGTTGCCAGCTTTCCGTTAGTTGGAATATAATAAGCTGGTTGCGGCCTGTACGTTTTGGCGCGCGCATGATTTGCCTTGGAGCAATTCAGGAAAAATGCAGCCACAAAAAAGCACAGAATACGCAAAATGAAACAGGTATTGAGGCTTTTGAGCCTTTTAGCGGCTATGGAATTCGTTTAACCGCTTAAGCTTGTTGAAAAAATGAACAATTTTCCGGCCATAATCCGTTCGTTTATCATCTACGCCGCCTGCGTGGTGCTGGCGATTTGGCTGGGGTATATGCAGGCCAGCCCGCTGACTTATTCGCAACTGACCATCTACGGTCTTCTGGCACTCATCCTGTTTTTTCCCATATTGCTCCGCTGGCATTATCCCTTGCTGCTGTTAAGTTGGCACTTTACCGCGGTAGCTTTCCTCTTGCCGGGACGGCCTTCCTTGTGCCTGCTGATGATCGTGTTAAGTCTGGGCATTTCCGTGCTTCAACGGATGCTCAGCAAGGAAAGCCAGTTTGTCACCGTGCCACAGATCACCCTGCCCATCCTTTGTTTGATCGGGGTAATCGCCTTCACCGCCAAAATGACCGGAGTGGGACTGCACTTATTTGGCAGCGACGTTTACGGCGGGAAAAAATACATCTATCTGGTGGGGGGAATCCTCGGTTATTTTGCGTTGTCGGCGCAACGAATCCCCCTCAAGCGGAAAGAACTGTACCTCGGTTTATTCTTTCTGGGCGGCATAACGGGGTTTATCGGCGATTTGCTCCCCATCATGCCTCACTCGCTCTATTTCATTTATTATTTTTTCGACGTCAATCAATATGCGTTTACGTCTGAAGGATTTGGCGGCGAGGCCATGCGTTTGCATGGAGCCGTAATGGTCGCTGACGCTGTCATCTGGTATATGCTGGCCAAATACGGGCTGAAGGGGATTTTTGTCATCCGCAAGCCGTTGCGCTGGCTCACCTTTATGTTTTTTTCAGTTTATGGGTTGTTTGGCGGTTTTCGCAGTTTTGTTGTGATGTTGGGATTGCTTTTTGTAATGCAGTTTTTCCTCGAAGGTTTGCACCGGACAAAATTGCTGCCCATTTTCCTGGTTTCCGGGCTAATGGGAGCCATGGCCTTGATTCCCCTGGCATCGCGCCTTCCTTACACCTTTCAACGCGCATTGTCTGTTTTGCCATACCATGTGAGCGAGCAGGCGCGGTTTGAGGCCCAACAAAGTTCGGAGTGGCGGATTCAAATGTGGCAAGCCATCCTGCCGCAAATACCGCAATATCTTCTCCTCGGCAAGGGCTACGTTATTTCGCCGTTGGACTATGACTTTGTGATGGGACCGGAAGCTTCCATTAATTCCACCTTCGCCCAAAACCAGGGGTTGGCCCTGGCGGAGGATTTTCATAGTGGTCCGCTTTCAATCATTATCCCTTTCGGCATCTGGGGCGTCATCGCCTTTCTGTGGTTTTTGGCGGCGGGAACCCGTGTCCTTTACCTCAACTACCGTTACGGCGACCCGGCGTTGCAAACGTTGAATACGTTTTTTTTCGCCAACTTTATTGCGCAGACTATTTTTTTCATGGCGGTCTTTGGCGACTTCAGCAGCGGTACGTTGACCTTTACCAGTATGCTTGGCTTGAGCGTGGCCTTCAATGGAGGAGTCCGCCGGCGCGTCCGCGCCACCCAACCCTTCCGTGAAATGGAAAAAAATCAACGCCCGGCCGGCCTGCCGCCTTCCTCCCTGCCCGCCTTTCAGCGGCGGGGATAACCGGATTTGCCCGGCGCCAATCAAGCTGTTAGCGGATGCGCCGGATTAACCGCTATGGCAAAACGGTTTTCAAGTATTGTCCCGTGTGGCTGCCGGCGCAGCGGATGATTTTTTCCGGCGGCCCTTCCGTCACGATCTTTCCGCCCAACGCGCCGCGTTCCGAAAGGGTAGCTGAAGCAACCTAAAATATCTCAGGGAGATTTCCGGGCAACAATCCAGTGAGGCTTGAACCAAAAGTGAAAAGGCGTGCTGACATATTTCACCTGCGCAAAGCCCACTTTGGCCAAATGCCGGGCCAGCACCCGGCGGCTGAAACCGATTTCGTGGGTGTTTGATAATTTTCCAACGCGATAGGAAACGAATGTATGCAACACGTTGGGCTCATTGCAAATCAGCAGCCAGCCACCGGGGCGGAGGCATTCAAAACTGGATTGAATGGCCTTTTGCCAATCGAACGCATGATGTAACGCCTCAAAGACAAAGACTGCGTCATAGTAGCCCCGCCGTTCCGATGCCTCGGCCACCGATTCCATGGGGACGACTTCAAATTGCAATTGAACCGCAAGCCCTTTGATGGCAATACTATCGAGCCGGGCTCGGGCGTCGTTGATGTCCGCCGGGGCGATGGAGGTTCCAGTCACGTCAAATCCCGCAATGGCTAGAAACTCGGCCATCCAACCCGAGCCGCACCCCAATTCCAGCAAACGCGCTGGAGGCGCAACCTTCACGCGAGCCAGGAGGTTGGTCAGCTGGACGAATTGATTTAGGTATTTTTTTGTGGCCTGGCCTAACCAAAAAGGTTTTCTCAACTCCGTCTGGCGTACGGCTTCCTGGCTCACGCCGGGTATATGCGTGCGGTAAGCAACTTCGCCCGCGTATGCCTTGGCCTGGTCCTCAAACGTTGGGGGAAACAGACCGTTTGAATAATCCTCCAGGATGAGGTAAACCCCAGCCAAAAATTTATCGGATTTCGAGGACAGGGAATTCCAATTTTGGGAATTTTTTTCAAAAAGACGCTTCCCCCGCAAAAGCAGCGGACTATGCGCAAGCAGTTTCGCAAATTTTCTGGTCACATTTTACTTATGGATTCTAATCAGATCCCAATGTGAAGGCAAGATATTTTTCGGAACTGGCTGGCTCGAAATCGTGAGTCAACTCACCATGGCCTTGCCGTTCGGACCAGAGTGCAAAAATCAACAGGAAGACAAAAGTGCCCCGTTCTCCAAGACCTCTTTCAAGTATTGTCCCGTGTGGCTGCCGGCGCAGCGGATGATTTTTTCCGGCGGCCCTTCCGCCACGATCTTTCCGCCCAACGCGCCGCCTTCCGGGCCGAGGTCAATGATCCAGTCCGCCGTCTTGATCACGTCCAGATTGTGCTCAATCACCACCAGCGTGTTGCCCGTGCTGCGCAGTTTGAACAATACTTCCAGGAGCTTGGCCACGTCGTGGAAGTGCAGGCCGGTCGTCGGCTCGTCCAAAATATACAGCGTGCGCCCGGTCGCCTTGCGGCTTAATTCCGCCGCCAGTTTCACCCGTTGCGCCTCGCCGCCGCTCAACGTCGTCGCCGCCTGACCCAGCCCGATGTAGCCCAGCCCCACCTCCGCCAGCGTCAGCAGCGGCTGATAAATCAATGGCACGGCGCGGAAGAACGTCACCGCCTCGTCCACCGTCATTGCCAGCACGTCGGCGATGTTCTTGCCTTTGTAGGTGATTCCCAGCGTCTCGCGGTTGTAACGTTTGCCGCCGCACGCCTCGCACGTCACATAGACCGGCGGCAAGAAATTCATCTCAATCTTGAGCACGCCGTCGCCCTCGCATTTCTCGCAGCGCCCGCCCTTGACGTTGAAGCTGAACCGGCCCGGCGCATAGCCGCGAATCTTCGCCGCCGGCAGTTTGGCGAACAGGTCGCGGATATGGTTGAACATCCCGGTGTACGTGGCCGGATTGGAGCGCGGCGTCCGGCCAATCGGCGTCTGGTCAATCACAATCACCTTGTCGAGCAATTCAAACCCCTTCAAGGCCCGGTGCGCGCCGGGCGTTTCCTTGGAACCATAAAATTTGCGGAACAGCGCGCGGCGCAAAATGTCGTCCACCAGCGTGCTTTTGCCCGAGCCGCTCACGCCGGTGATGACCGTGAACAGACCCAACGGAATTCGCGCGTCTATGTTTTGCAGGTTGTTTTCCTTCGCGCCGAGCACCTCCAGCCAGCCGCGGTCCTCCGCCGGCGCGTTCCGTTTTTTCGGAACGGGAATGGTCAGTTCGCCGGTGAGATATTGGGCCGTGAGCGAATTTTTGTTCTTTAAAATGTCCGGCAACGCCCCTGCCGCCACCAGTCCGCCGCCATGCACGCCCGCGCCCGGCCCCAAATCCACAATATAATCCGCCTGCCGGATGGTGTCGGCGTCATGCTCCACCACCAGCACCGTGTTGCCCAGGTCGCGCAAACCTTTCAGCGTGGCCAGCAGGCGATCGTTGTCGCGCTGATGCAAACCTATGCTCGGCTCGTCCAAAATATATAGCACGCCCACCAAACCCGCGCCGATTTGGGTGGCCAGCCGGATGCGCTGCGCCTCCCCGCCGCTCAAAGTGCCGCTCTCACGATCCAGGGTGAGGTAACCAAGACCTACGTTTTTCAAAAACCCCAGCCGCGCCCGGATTTCCTTGATGACTTCGTGCGCGATTTGCTCCTGAAATTCCGTGAGCTTGAGCGCGGCAAAAAAATCATCCGCCTGCTCCACCGACAAAGCACACACGTCCATGATGGACAAACCCGAAACCGGGAGTTTTGGATTTTTAATTTTAAATTTTGAATTTTCCGACTCGCCACCCAGCGTCACGGCGAGGATTTCCGGCTTCAATCGTTTGCCCTTGCACGTGTCGCAAAACTGCGGGCTCATGTAGGGCTTGATACGGTTGCGGACGAATTCGCTCTCGCTCTCAGTGAAGAGCCGTTCCAAGTTCGGCAACACGCCCTCAAACGGGCGGCTGACGGTGTGCTGGCTGCCCGCGCGCCAGAAATGAAAATCAACGTTGTCCTCGCCCGACCCGTGCAGCAAGACCTTCTTGAAATCGTCCGGCACGTTTTTCCAGGGCGTTTCCAGGTTGACATTGAAATGCGCCGCGACCGACCGGAGCATGGCCTTGTAATAAATATTCATCCGTTTGCCGGCGCGCCGCCAGGGCTGGATGGCGCTTTCCAGCGGTTGTTCCGGATCCGGCACGACCAGGTTTTCGTCGAAAACCATTTTCTGGCCGAGGCCGTGGCAGACCGGACATGCTCCGGCGGGCGCATTGAAGGAAAAATGTTTCGGCGTGGGCGGATCGAAACTCCTGCCCGTGGCCGGCGAGCACATCTTGTTCGAGTGCAAGATTTCAATCCATTCGCCGTTGGTAGGACGCGGTGTCCCAACCGCGCCGGCATTTGGTGGGGCGAAGCTACTGACGAGCCGCTTTTGAGAAATTTCACCGCGTTGAATCCGGCTCGCGGGGACGCTCGCCCCACCTGCCCCGCCGTCCGGCATTTGGTGCAGCGCAAACATTACGCCATCGCCCCAGCGCAACGCGGTTTCCACCGAGTCGCTCAACCGCACGCGGATTTTTTCGTCAATCACCAGCCGGTCCACCACCGCCTCGATGTTGTGAAATTTCTTTTTGTCCAGCTTGATGCGTTTGTCGGCCTCCAGTTCGACGAATTCGCCGTCCACGCGGGCGCGCACAAAACCTTCGCGCGCCAGCCGTTCAATCACGTCGCGGAACTCGCCTTTTTGCCGGCGCACCACCGGCGCGAGGAGCATCACGCGGGTTTTGGGCGGCAACGCGAGGATTTTGTCCACGATGTCGCTGGTGCTTTGCGTGACGATGGGCACGCCGGTGTCCGGGCAATGCGCCTGGCCGATATGCGCGTACAGCAGCCGGAGATGATCATAAATCTCCGTGGTGGTGGCGATGATGGAGCGCGGGCTGCTGCCCGAACTGCGCTGCTCGATGGCAATGGCCGGCGACAGCCCTTCTATGTAATCCACGTCCGGCTTCTGCATTTGATCGAGGAACTGCCGGGCGTAGGCGGACAGGCTTTCGACGTATTTGCGCTGGCCCTCGGCATAAATCGTATCAAACGCCAGAGACGACTTGCCGCTGCCGCTCAGGCCCGTGATGACCACGAGCTGGTCGCGCGGGATTTCCAGCGTGAGGTTCTTAAGATTGTGCTCACGCGCGCCGCCGATGCGGATGGATGTCTTGCTCATGGCCCGGAATTTCTCAATTCAATCAACCGGAAAGCTTATTGGAAAATTCGGACAAATGCAAAAAACATTTGAAATGCGGCGCGCCAGACCCTCCTCAAACTAAAAAATCCGGCGACATGAATTCCCATTCCTGCGCGACTTCCACGACGATGAATCGAAGATGACCCTGTATAAATCAGAGCGGTTTGAAATGCTTGTGTAATTCTCCCACCTTCTCTTTATGGCAGGCGAATAGGTTTCCACCATCCGCCAGGAGGAAACGTTCAGAGGGGTCAAACTCAACCAGGGTTAGAGATTCGGCAGCTTGTGCGGCTCCCTCAAATTCATCGCCGGTATAATAACCTTTCTGCCCCACCTGCTTCGACCATGCCAGCCGATAGAGAACATATCCCCGCTCGCTTAGAAAAAAGAGGGGATTTAAAGCGCTCGCCCCATCACTGAAAAAGGGACGGCCATGTTCGAAAATAATCATCGGTTTGTGCTTTTCGAGCAAATTGGCGCCTCCGGAGAAAACTTTCATCTCCGCTCCTTCCACGTCCACTTTCATAACGTCCGGCGGCTCCAAAGATAAGGAATCCAACGTGGCCATTCGAATGGTCTGCCCGCCCGCCGCCTGGCTCTCATCCAGGGTCGCCAGGCCGCTTGAAAAGCTGTCTCTCATGCGCATCGTTCCATCGCTACAGCGATCGGACATGGCCATCGCATGGCATTGAATTCTTGCCTCCAGACCGGCCTGTTTGACCACACTGCCCAAATCGGCATGAGTGCTGGGAAATGGCTCAAAGGCATGAATCTTTCCCTCGAAATCGGGGCGGGCAGCCAGTGAAAGTGAGAACCATCCCCAATTGCTTCCAATATCATAAAACACGCCGTTGGGCGGCGTAATCAGGTTGATCAGCGCGGTGGTTTGCGGTTCATAACCATTTTGCAGATCGAAGCAGATGGGAAGGAACTGGCTGTTTTTGGCATTGAACCGGATGAGGGTTTCTTTGCCGCGATTATAAATAAAAGTTCCTTGCGCCGAAAATGGACAAAGGCGCTGATACAGAAAAAAAATCAGGAAATTGGGCGCGCCAAACAACCCCTGCCGCCAGGGCGAGGTCCAACGGTGAAATGGATAACCATAAATTTTAAGAATCCAGGGGACGGTTTTGATTTGAAAGCAGCGTTGTCGGGTTATCTCACGGACAAAAGCGGCGCGCATGATTTGAAGTTAGTGAAAAACTGTTTACCGTGCAAGTTGAGAGGCCAACTGGGAGGTCGGCCTTATTGGGTAGAAACCAGCGCGTTGCGCTGTCCGGACGCCGCAACGTGGCGTCCCTGCCAATTTCCACCCGGCGCTTCCCTCCCGCTATGGCAGCAGCAATACCCGGAAGAATTCGGCGGGGGCCGACCCGGCGGTCAGCGCGTTGGTGGCTGTGTACGTGAAAACCCCATTGGTATAGGCGAGCGGCGCCGGAATGATCAGATTGCTCAGGATGTTCCAACTGGACATGGGCAGGGCTAAATTAGTCGTCCAGGCGACTTCATACTGGTAATTCGTCGAGCCGTCCCACTGGATTTGCAGGCCGCCGGGTAATACCAGCACGCTGCTGATAAGCAGGTCCGGCGGGATGGTCGCGCCGGCCGGATAGGCAATGAGCCGGTAGAATTTCAACGGGCCAAACCCGCCCGTCAGCAAGCCATTATCGAAATACTGGAACTCGCCGATGCCGTTCGTCGGGGTGAAGGAGGCCAGATTCGTCAGGACCACGCCGGGAATGGTCGTCCATGAAACCGGCGACAAACCGGGCGTCCACTGCACCTGGAACCGGTAATTCGTCGGCGCAAACCACGTGAGCAGGATGCCGTTGGTTGTACCGATGTTGGTAAACGTGATGCTGGAGATCGTAGTCGCGTTGCTCGAAGACGATGAGCCGAAGCCAAAATTCACCTGAAAGACGAACGAGACATTGGTGGTGCCGGTGTTTTGCAGGCCGAGATAATAGGTGGCACCGGGCGCGAGCGGCGGCGTGGAACTGCCGGTGAGCAGGAAGTTGCCGCCGGTGGCACTGGACAGCATCAACACGTCGCCCGCATTCGTGTCGCCCACGGGCGAGACATTCTGGTTGAACCAGACGTTCAGCGGCCCCGTGGCTGAAATCAGCAGGTTGCTCGCCGCCGTGGCATTGGCGGGCACATTGACCATCAGCGGCGTGATGGTCCCCGCGACAACGACATTGGTCACCGGCGTCGAGTTGGTGATCGGCGCGGAAATCAGGCCGGCCAATATCCGGTAAAACTTCTGGGGCGGCCACCCGCCGGCAAGCGTGCCGTCGTCAAACCAGGAATAGTTCCCGTTGGTGGGCGTGTACGCGACATTGATGACGGGGTTCAAAACCGTGCTCCACAAGGCCGGCGGCGCGAGATTAGTCGTCCACTGGATGGTATATTGATAATTTGTCGGGCCGCTCCACTGGAGCAGGAAGCCATTGGTCCCGTTGATATTGGTGGCCGTGATGGTGGGGCCGGTGATGATATTGGTGCTGGCCAATATCAGGTTGAAATCCACCTCCACCCCGAAGTTCACAGCCGCTCCACCCGTGTTTTGCACGCCCAGATAATATGTCCCACCTTGGACAATGTTGGTCGGAACGGAGGTGGTGCTCAACACGGAGCTGCCGCCGGTCGAGCCGGTCAGCAGGGTATAGTCGCCAATGTTGGTTCCGGTCGGGAAACCAACCCCGCTAAACAACAGGTTCACCGGCCCGCTGGCGAACAACAGCCGGTTCGTGGCAAAGAGCGCATTCGTCGGCACCTTGACGAGGTAATAGAGGATGCTGTTGGCAGGGACCGTGTTCGTCGCTGAGTTCGACGCGAATTTACCATTTGAGAGCCATTCCGAGCTATAGGTGATGTTCGTTGCGCTGACAAAGACGCTGACCGTCACGTCAAAATAATTGCTCGTGACAAGATTTGTGGCGCTGAAATCAAAGGAGGCAAAGCCAATGAAACCGTTCGTTGGGGTGAACGTGGCCGTGTGGCCGTCCACGCCCAGGCTCACGGTGCCGTTGGTCGCATTGGTCACGCCGAAGCCCCAGTTCCCGGTCCGGCCGACGATCGCATAAAGGTCCACGTCCACCGGCGTGTTAGAAACGGTCAAGGCATGTGGCGCGGCCAGCCAATTAATGTAATGTTCCAAGTCCGTGTATCCATCCGGATTCAGGTGATTATTGTTCGGCACGGCCGGGTTCATGCTGGCATTCCCGAGCGCGGCCAACGTGATTTCCCAGTAATCGGGCATGCCGTCCCCGTCACTGTCCAGCGGTTGCGGGGCGGAATCGAGCACCGGCCAGGGGTTGACGCCCACAAAATTGGTAATCCCCTGGGACTGCCAATATGTCCCGGCGCCCGTGTAGCCGGAATACGTGGTCTCGGAATTGGTGATGAGGTAAACGCCCGAAAATCGGTTTGAGCTGATGAAGTCAATGATCTGGCCGCTCTTGCCGCGGACGCCGGTGACAATGTTGGTGTCCACCGCGTCGCGCAACAAATACGCGCCATCCACCGAAGCGCCCGCCATCGTGTTGCCGGCGAAGGCCAGCACCTGCTCATAAGACGCCGGCGGGTTGGTGGCGGTGACCGCGATTCCGGGCATGGGCGTCGGAGCGCCAAGTTGCGTATAAGTGCCGTTGAACATGCCCCAGCCGGTATCGGTGCCGTTGAGCAGGTTGGTAGCAGCGTTGGGGTCAATGTAGTTCGTGCCCTGATAAATCTGCGTGTCCGCGGCGTTGGGCACGTTGGCCTGAAAAGCAATGTTGGGATTGGCCGTGGTGTTGCTGCCGGCAATGAAATAATTGCCGATATAGTTGAGGAAATTGGTGTAGCCGTCCGGGTTGTCGGCCGCGTCGTCCTCGTTGTAACCGGCAAAAATGCCCCAGTTGCACACCACGTTATTGATGAAATCAAGCTGGAGATTGTCGCCCGGACGCGGATTGCGGCTGTAGTTGTCCGCGTACAGGTTGTGATAATAACCCACCGCGCCGGAGCCGTAGCGCAACAACGAGCCGTAGCCATGCGCCTGGAAGCCGGGGGCGCCGCTATCCATGTAATGGGCCGAATGGTTGAGCGGTTGGGCGATAATGGACCACTGCACACTGATGTTCGTCGAATGCGTCGTGGACAGGGCCTCATCAATGCTCCACGACGCCGAAATATGGTCGGCAATCGAATTGGTGACGTTCACAAAATGGAACGAATCATCCTGAAAAGCCGGACTGTAGATGTCGCCCGGACGGCAGCGAAGGAAACGCAGCACGTCGTCGTGGGCGTTCTGCGCGGAGGTCGTGTACCCCTGGATGGTGATGCCGTCGCCCGGCGCCGTCTGGCCGGCGATGGTGAGATAGGGATCGTTGATCAACAGGTTCGTTTGCAGGTTGATCGTGCCCGAAACGTCAAAGACAATGGTGCGGTTGCCGGAAGTATTGGTGATGCCGTAGCGCAAGCTGCCCGGCCCGCCGTCGTTGACGTTGATGACGTGGTAAACGTCGCCGCCGCGACCGCCGATGGCGCCGCCGCCCGGGCCTTCCGCGCCGGGGAAGGCGGGCAGGTTGTTGGTCAGGACCACCAGGACTTGGAAAATATCAGTCGCCGTCGTCAAGGTGGCGTCGGTTACGATGTTGGTGAAGGTATAAACGGCGGGCGCCTGGTTGGTGGTGGGCATCCAAGTGATGACGCCGTTGGTGTCAATGAGCGGAAGATTGGTCACGGAACCGGTCAATGTGTAGGTGTAAGGCGTCGTTCCGCCCGTGGCGGCATTGGTCACGGTGAACGGCTGGCCGGCAATGGCAATTTGTTCAGGGAGTTGCGGCAAGGCCAGCGGCGTGGCGGGGTAGATATTGGTGCCCAGGGTCACGTAATTGAACCGCAACTGCCAGCTCAACAACGACGGCGGAGGGTTGGTGGCGCCCACGCGGTCGTCTTGAATTTCCAACGTCCACGTGCCATGCGCATTCTCCCCGTCAAACGCGTCGTCCAGTGATTGTTCGGGGAGGTAATACAAACCCGTCAATGGTTGTGTTAATGTGATGTCATCCAAAAGAACACCCCAGTCGGAGTCGGGGGAATCCAGAGAATGAAAGGTCAGTTGTGTAAGTGGAGAAGTTGCGGTGAACACATAAGAAGCGGTCTGCCAATCAAGATTGGTCCAGGAGTTGTTGATAGTTGTTGTAGTCACCGTCCCCACTGGAATGCCCCCGACGAGAACTTCCGCCGAAGGAGGGGTCGGGACGAACGGATACGGATTTTTTGAGTAGTAAAAACTGAGGGTATAAGTCCGTCCGGGCACAGTAGCTATGTTCGTGGTAATCGTTCCGGCGCTGGAGCCATCCAAGTCCACGTAATAATTTCCACCACCAGGAGGAAGGCTGGTCCCGCCGCCATAGTCATAACGCAGAACGTCCACGCTGCCCGTGCTCACGTACCATCCCCCGGCAAAATAACTCGGCGCGAATGGTGTGTAATATTGGCCAACGCTTCCTTGTTCAAATCCATTTTGCCAGGCAACGGCGTTTGTGCCAGCGCCGCCAAACGGCGGGATGGCAAACTTGATGGGTGTGGTGGTCAGGCTCGTGTTCTCGGTGAACACCAGATAGTTGTAATTGGTCACGACGGACACTGCGCTGATGTTGTCCAGCAACATCCCTGGCTCGACGCCCTGGAGTTGCACGGTGGTTGTGCCGCTGCTGGCGGTAAAGGTGATGGTATTGGTTTGCCAGGCGGCGCTTCCGAAGAAATTGGTTGAGATTAAACTGCCGCCATTATTAATGCTGACCTGAGCTTCCGCCAGAGATTGACGGGCAGACAGTGGAAATTCTACGGGATCAAACTTGCCGTTGGTGCCGCTGGCGTAAATAGCCTGAATTTCCGAAGGTGAGAGGAAACGGCTATAAACGCTCGCTTCGTCCAAATCCCCGTCCAGATAACTTCCCGCAGCAACGCCAGCGGGTCTGTAACCCATGTAAAAAGGATAAGTCGTCTGCGGGGTAAAAGTGCCAAGGTACTGGTTTGTGACGGCTACGCCATTTCGGTAAAGCACCGCGATTCCCGTCGCTTTGTTATACGTTAAAGCGATGTGCTGGAACGCATTTAAAGCCATTATGTCAGGTGCTGAATATATAGGGTGCGAGACGCCAGTATTATCAATAAGATTGGCAAAAATGTTGGCATATCCGTTAGCCGGTGTATTAACCGATAGCCACAGGTGTGTGCCGATGGTCCCGTTGTTCCATTCCAGCACACAAAACTCATCGCCGGGCACTTTGAAGGTTGCGGGATTGACCCAAGTCTCAAGCGTGAAACCGCTACCCGACCCAACGTCAATATCCGCATTAGCGGGGACTTGTATAATTGAACTCGTTCCGTTGAAGACGAATGCCTGACCAACTTCACCGTTGGTAAAAGTAATATTCTGCAATGTGCCGTTGTTCCCATAAGCGCTGTCCACAGCCACGCTGTTGCTTTCCCCGCGCCACCAGCCGGCAATGCCCGGCCCGCGATAGGCAAACGTGAGGGTATAGCTGACCCCCGGCGTCGTGGCCAGCGTGGCGGACAGCGTGCCGTTGGCCAGTGCTAGAAAATTAGTGCCTTGATAGGCATTGGCGGGGTCGGTCACAACGCTCACTTGATTGCTTACTTGACTCCCCGTCACCTGCCAGCCGTCCAAGGAATCATTGAGACCATAATCGCCCGCCGCGCCTTCAAAGGTGCTGGCCAGTGCGATATTCGTGGTAATGGTGCTGATGCCGCCCGCGCCGTTGGTATCAGTGCCGCCGCGGTTTTCCATCAGCAACATCCGCGTGCCGTCGGGACTGATAAGATGAAACACCAGGTCCGAGATGCGCGGATGCTGTACCGCCAACGCCACGTCCAGCGATGAAATGATCGCGTAGTTCGTCACGTAAATGGAATCATCCGTCACCGCGTCATCCAAAATCGGCTTGGGCGTGTCGCCGGAACTGTAAATCGTCACCGGCGCAGTGCCCGGTCCAATCGTTGCGTAGAGGACAATAGTCTGCGTTCCGTGAGAGGTGTCTGGATCATAGAGACCGATGTAGTAAACACCCGACTCCAATGGCGGGACGGGGCCAAGCTTAATCGAATTGCCCGGCGGCGTCCCACTGTCAAGGTTCGTCATTGCATCATAAACATTCGTTGTTGGCTCTGAACCGTATTTGACAAACAGTTCGACCGGCGGATTGGCCGTGCTGGTAATGTTTGTGCCATAAATCGTCAGGTTCGGTGCGCCCGGTGGCACGACAATGTAATCATAAACCCAGCCGCCCGGCGGAACGTAATTGGTGGTACTGGCACCGTTCCCGAGGTTCTGGTGCGGGTAAATCGTCAAGGTGAGACTGTTCACATAACCCGTCTGCGTCAATGAATCGTCCACTTCGGTCAACTGCCACACGCCAAGGGCTTGCCGGCGGATGAAGTTGTTTAAAGTGCCCGGCCCGTCCGACGGACGCGAACCGGGAAGGACGCCGCCGGGGCTGTCGTCATAGATCAAGTCATACGGTCCGGGCGGACTGCCAAGGGAATCGTGATTGTTCAACACGTCGGCATGGCCGCCATTGAGGGTCAGCGTGCCGATGAGGTCGCCAAAATTCTGATGATAAAACTCATTGGAAACCGTGACTTGCCTTATCTGCTCCGGATAGATCGCCAGGCCGAACACGTATCCTTTGCCGGGCACTTTGGGACTGCCATCGGGAATATTCATCGGCACGGGCGCGCCATACACCGTCTGAACGCCATGATTCATTGTGCTGAATGGATTTTGGCTGAAAATGGCAACAAAGCCGTATTCCGCCGCCATCTGGTCCTCCGATTTCACCCCGACGTAATAAACTGGCGGGCTTGGGGGAATCCTTGATTGCGAATTGGTGTCCACGACAAATTCCGTGGTGCCGCGGCCCAACGACGCGCCGGCGAAGCTGGCACCCACGTCCGCCCCGATCTGGGTTCCAACAACACAATTGGAAATCGCCGCCGGATTCAGATTCGTAATCGTCGGATCGGTGGTAACATAAAGATCAATGTCCGCGTCCCGCGAGGCATTGCCCACGGTGTCCGCGAAAACTCCCTCACGCGGAATTGAGAGCGTGTCCGGGTCGGGCGCATTTGGATTGAAGGTCACGAAGGCGGCATTGGAATAACCATTCACATTGGTGACGACATAGAAATGCCACTGGTTGGTCATGCCCACGGTCACCTGCCAGTTGTCCGGCCCGATACCATTGGTGGGCGGGAACACAATGGTGTTCGTGCCCAGCAAGGGCGTGTTCGCGCCGACAAACTGGTTCAGCAGCAATTGATAGCTGGTTGCGCTGGTCGCATTGCTCACGGTGGCGGGCGACAGGTAGGTGATTTGCTGGTCGCCGGTCGGATTGGAAACAAGCGGCGGCGGCGTGGTGCTGGGCGTAGGCGTGCCGCTGACCGTCATGCTATTAGTTACTCCGGTCGAAATCACCAGCGCGTAATCCTGCACGACGTTGTTGGTCTGGGCCGTCACGGCGTTGACGTTCACGCGGTAGCCCATGACCGTCACGGTAAAATTCGTGCCCGCGCCCGACGGCAGATTGACGGTTTGCACGTTGTTGATGGAGTCAAAGACCGGCGGCGTGTTGGTGGCGTGCGGGTCGTTGTACGTGGGCTGCTGCCCGATGTCATTGCCGTAATAGACGAATGGATTGGCGGGGTCGCTGAGATTAGTGACCACCAGAACCAGGTTGTTTACCAGCTTGATAGCCGCGACGGGGTCGCCCGGCGGATCGGTCCACGCCAGCGTCGCGCGCAGCGGCTGGGCGCTGGTCAGGCTGACATAATAAGTCTGGCTGTCGCCGGTGGCCAAGGCATTGGTCGGACTCTGGTCCTGCACGTACGCCGCACAAGGCGTCCCGAGCCGGTTGGTGATTCCGATCGGCAACGAACCCGGCAGGTTCACTAATCCCCAGCCCTCGGGATTGATCGAGTTTTGCGCCACATAATTGTAGGCGCTGCTGGTCACTTGCGCGCCGTTGACGAGCATCGCCTTGAGCATGGCCGGGCTGGGATTCGTGGCGTAGGCGTTGGTGTAAAATTGCTGCATCAACGCCAGCACGCCCGACACGTCCGCCGCCGACATGCTGGTGCCGCTTTCATAGCGGTACCAAGGTCCTGACACCGGACCGCCGTTAAACGTGCCGATTGAATTGTCCAGATTGCTTAGTACCAGATAATAATCTCCGGTGCCGTTGGTCGTGACGACGTCGGTTTCCAAATCAAAAACGACCTGACCCGACGTGTTGTTGCTGATGGCGTAATTGAAGGCGCCCAGGAAACCTTCCGAGCTGAGAATCTGCTGGAGGGTTGGAAGTCCGGCGCCGGGAATGATGACCGGATCGTTAATGCTCGAGTACTGATACCCTGGCGAAGAAAACAAACCAATGAGCGTAGGCAGATAGGCAAAACTAAACGGCGAATATGCGTTCGGATAGGTGGTGATGGTCAACTGCACCGCATTGGACGGAACAAACGGAAACGGGCGTGAGAAAAGCGATCCAGGGGCAAGCGTAATGCCGCTGAATGTTTGCGTCTGGTAATTCGTCGGGTTCTGATAAAAATACGTTCCGATGTCCCATTGTTCAGAGCGGGTGGAAATGATGAACGTGCCTGGTGCCACCACGTCCGGCTTGAAACGTCCATACTTGCCTTCAATGCCGATGCCCACGTTGCCCCGCGCCGAAAATCCGGCCACCCGGCTGTCGGTGGAGGTTTCCGCCTGCCACGGCTGGCTTATCGTGCCGTCGGCATTGGTGACGACGTTGGTGATGTTGCGATTCTCCTGAATCGCGCCGACTGTAATCACGTTCTTGGCCGTAGCCGGCGATTCAATCGAGTCAGGCGTGCCACTGCCCTGATCGCTGTTATCGTTGCCGTTGCCGTCGTTGCCGGCGGCAAATACAAACAACACGGGCTGCGAGCCGGTCACTTTTGGCAGCGCGTCGCGCACCGCCGCGTCATAGCTGGCCGCCGCCAGGTCGTACGAGCTGTCGCCGACATAGACCCAGCTATTGTTGGAAATGAGCGCATTGGTCCGCGCGGGAACTTCCTGAAAATACTGGTCGGAAATGAAATTCGAACTCGCCTCCGCGACGCCTTCGATGCCGCCTACGGAAAACAACGTCGCCCCCGGCGCCATGCCGCGAAATTGGTAGTTCGTGCCCGTGCCGCCGGGCAATATCGAACCCGGCGCGTTGGTCACGGTCATGGATTCGGCGCCGTCACCGGCAATGATGCCCGCGACGTGCGTGCCGTGGCCATTGGTATCCACCAGACTTTGCGGCGCGTCGCCAATCACGTCCAGTGCGCGGTTATAGAAACCGCCCGCCTTCAAGTCAGGATGATTCGCGTCAATGCCGGTGTCGTTCACCTCCACGGTCACACCCGCGCCGGTCAGTCCCAGATAATTGGTTGGCGTAAGGCTGTCGGCGGCCACACCGACGGTGGCCCGCGACAAATCATTGGCCGTTGCCCGCGCATGAAACGGCTCGATAATTTGAACCCCGGAAAGCGTGGCGAGAGTGGTCCAGTCCTTGGGCGGAATGACGCGCACCACGGGGCCAAAGGGCGATTGATTCTGCCCGATCACCTGCCCGCCGAGTTTTTCAATTTCTGAAATCGTCGCCGGGGCGTCATTCGCATACAAGGCGAGATTCAACGCCGCGTCGTCCGGCAATTGCATCTGCTTGACCGCCGGATAAAGCAGCGACGATTGGATTTTGTAATAAGGCTCGTAGGGAATGACCGCCTGCACGGACGGCTCCGGCGCCAGCGCGCTGGCCACGCCCGCCGAAGCGCGGACGAGATAGGCGTCGTTGGGGATATAAGAAATAATCGTCGCGCCCATGTCCGCCAGCATCGCGCGGAAGGCATTATTAATCGGACCTTTGGCCTGGACGATGTAAGCGCCGGGATCGCCCTGCGGTTGCAGGTTTTTTGGGAAGACAAAATTGAGCGGCTCGGTCGTGTCAATCAGGGCGTTCTCGAGCAAAATCGCGTGGCTGTTGTTTACCAACCGGCCAATCGGCTCGGTGGTGTTGCTGAGACGCCCGGCGAACCGGTTGGTGTTCCACTCCGCCATGCTGATTTGCACGGGGTTTGTGTTGATAGCGCCTCGGTTTAGGACCGTCGCGGGCGCTGCACGGTAGGGTCGCCCCGCCGGAGCGACGGCTTGGCTCGGCGAGCCGCCCCTACCATGCCAAAGGAGCCATGCGCCCGCCCCACATAACAGGCACAGCAAAATCCAGATGAACCGGCGTTGGCGCATAAACCTCAGGTTCGCTTAATTAAACATAAATACACGTTAAAAGCCAGAATAAATCGAGAGGCTTCAACCACGGATGAACACGGATAGACACGGATTCTGTCTCGAACCGGAATGGCACAAGCGAACGACCGCCAGGTTTTGGACTGCGCCAGTCCTCTGGCGCTTTGGACAGTGGGAATGCAACGGCAAGCACGGCGATAAAAGCGGTGGAGGACTGCCGCACTCCAAGACGGCCAGCGCTTTCCGGATACTTTTGCCGCAAAAGAGCGCAGAGATTTTTGAATGATGAACGCAGGAAACCAGGAAAACTCAAAAAATTCCTGCCTTCCTGCTTTCCTTATGAACTGATTTCGTTGCAGCTTGGCCGCACTGTGCCTTCTTGCAGTCATTGTTTCTTCGTTCTTCATCCGTTCTGTCCAGGTAGGGCGGCTGGCCCAGCCGTCCGTGCGGACATCCCGGCGGGATGTCCCTACCCGGCTTGCTTCCATCTTCATAAAATCCGTGTTCATCCGTGTTAAATTGGTTTTCAGTTCGGCGGCAAAACATTATATTGCTTGATCTGCGCCGTGTTGTTCGTCACCACGGGCACGCTGATCCAATTGTTATCGGCATTGGTGGTAATCACATTCGTTACCGTGCTCCCAAAGTTCACCAACGCGCGGGTGGCGGATTCGGCCACCACCTGATAATTCGTAATCATGCCGAAATACGCGCCGCTGCCGGTATAAATGCCGTTCGGCGCGGGCTTCAAGGCCTGGCCGTAGCAATAAATCACGTAGCGCATGGGCGATTGCGGCGTGCCGCTGACGCGCAACAGCGACATCACCTGTTGCGGCAGCCATTCGTACATCTCATCGCTAATGCCGTTCTGTAGTTGAACAGGCTCAACAACTCCATTTGCGTTCAGGTTCAGGAAAGGTGACTGGTCACTCAACTGCGGCACGCTGAGAATGTCCCCGACGTGCTCGAAGGCGCCGGCCAAACCGTCCGCATTAGCAAAGGTGGCGGGTATTTCTGTTTCATTGGTCACTATGCCGGTGATAGTACGATTGAAGATCAAATCCGCATTGTTGGCGTTGAGGCGCGTTTGGTTGATGCCTTCCACGATTTGTCCCACCTTCGAGTTTGGTCCCGCCGGCCCAGCAGGATCAATCGGAAACGCGGTGAAATCCACCACCGAGCCGTTGTGTTGAACCGGCGGGTTGGCCGCGTTATTGGCAAGCACCTCCACACCGCTCAACAAAGCCGACCACGCGGCAAGTCCGGTTTGAGGATTGGTCGGATCACTCGCTCCGACATTTACTGACAACTGGCCGCGCGTGGCGTTGGCGTTGGGCGCGGTGGTGAAAAGATCAAACAACAGCCGGTCCTGTGATGGTGCAGTGTTGATGGCGTCATAATACTCGCCGCCCGCCGCCGATGAGTCGCCCGTCCACTGCTCCCAATAGTTGGTTCCAAGATAGGTATAATTGGTTACGCCGTTATTGATGATGATATGAGCCTCCTGCAAAATATCCGGCGACTTGAGATAGACCGTCTGCCAGGGCGTGCCGCGGTGGACGCGGCCCAGCCAGCCAACGGTCGGCATTTTATACGTCGGAAAATCCCAATCGTCCGACTGCCATACCAGCGGGTCTTTAAGCGCCAGATTGTAGGCATTCGCAGTCGTAAAATCCGAGGTATTTGTATTATTGAGATCGCCCCATGGCATATACTGCACATTCAGCTTGCCCAGCCCTCCATTTTCATTCGTCAGGTTGTCCGGTATCTGAGTAATTGGCGGGACGGCACCCGGCCAGCTCAAATCATTCGTCATGTAATGAACCAGCGGATCATTCACCTGCCAGTCAATGTGCTGCACGACCGTTGCGGTGGGTGTATAGGGAACCTGCACGGCATTACTCATTTTTTGCTCACCTACGTACTCGTTAGTATTGCCTGTGTCGTAACCCAAAAAAGCGAGAAAGCCAGCCTCTTCATCGTCACGAGTATGACCTGGCAACCAAGCAACACTACCATTGCCAGGCTCAGGAATACTCCCCACCGATACTCCAAGTTGACTAATCAATCCAACTGGCTTTTCCCCGAAAATCGAATCTCTGTAGGAGTTTGTATTCCAGAATTCATATCCACTTGGCGCAGTGGAGACGACCGGAATGTCCCAGTTGGAAATAATTTCGCCAGTCAAATCACGGACGCTGTTTGGCCCCTTCAACTGAACGTAGTCAACAATTCCGCCACTGGCATGATCCACCATAAGTACCTGAAGATAATTTGTGGTCATCAACCACCAGTGCGGCTGCGGAAAATAGGGAGAGCTTGAAGCGTTGACGAACACATTGCTCTCGAAAGGCCAGGCCAGATTGGTCGTCAAATAGGGGCCGGAGCCTGCCCATGGCTCCTGCACATTGCCTCCAGTATTGAAGCGATACATCGAATTGGTAATGATAGTGACATTCGTATCCAACGGGAGTTGGAATGAAGCCGGCGACAAAAGGATTGCCGGATGCGGCGCGCCACTCCCGTCCGGGTTGTAACCCGGCCAGCCGTTGTCGTTGTTACTGGCGGGGATGATTGAGAGAGAGTTTGTAATCAAGAAAGCCAGGCTGGTGCTGAAGTACTCATCGTTCGTCAGTGTCGCATAAAAATAATTGGTCACATAAATATCCACCGGCCGGTAATAATCGTTGCTGTATGAATTCCAGCATTCCACGCCAAACTGGTTGCTGACACTGAGGTTGAACATTTGATTAAAATGGTAGTGGTCGGGATTGGAGGTGTAAGTGTCATTGGTGCTGTCACGTGTGACTTGCAACTTGCGGGTTAGTTGAAAGACGCTTTCCATTGCAAACTCATTGAAGTTGGGAAAACCCTTCTTTGCGCCGATAATCCAAGGCACGCCGTAAAAATTGACGTAAAAAGGTCCGGGTTCACGCGCCCACAGAAACGCCACAACGTTCTGATTATCCAAGTCGTACGGCGCTGTTAAGGGACCGCTGGCAATCGGGTAGCCTGGAGACGGGTGGAGGTCAACTTGGTCAATATTTGTTACTTGAGTAAATCCGCTGATATAAACGTTGGTGTAAACTTCATCGGAGGAGTTCGTTCCGAGCTCGAGCGTGAAGAAAGGCCGGAACACACTGGGGAGGTTCGCGGCGGGGTAGCCAGCGCCGCTTGTAACAAAGTTATTGCTGTAACAGTAAACCGCGTCGTACATGTTCGCGGCAAGTTGGAGCACGCGCTGGACGGCAGGCGTATAACGATTTGTTCCGTCCACATAGACCGGTATGTCCGAGATGCCAAACGGCACGGGCATATTTGTGGGGAAACCCACCGTGCCGATGTTGGTGGTCATGCCGTAAGTCGCCAAATAGTTCGTCGGGTTCTCCGTCAGCCATTTCTGCGAGTACGCGCGGAGCATCCGGTCGGCGGCAATGGTGAAAAATTGCAACGGCGTCCACGGGATCAAATTCGTTTCCGCGTCCGGGTAGTAGGTGATGTTGGTGACCACGCCATAGTTATTAAAGTAAGCAAACGCGTTGGAATAGTTGAGGTTGATCTGGCCCTGTTCCGGCGCGGAATCCACGCCCATCTGCGAGAGCAGCCGGTAATAGGTGTAGCGGTTGTAAAAATTGGTGGGGTCGCTGTTATTCAAGTTGTACGCGTTACCGATGGCAAGCAGGCGGCTGGCAAACGTGCCGAAAAGGGCACTACTGGTGTTATACAACTCCTGCAGGTCAAAAAACTGATTGGTGTTGTCCGCGCCAACCCAGGGCCATAAAGTAGTGTCATTATCACCGGATAAATGAAGACCGGTCAATGCCGGCCCGACATCGTAAGTATCAAGGTTGTCATAAGGCAAAACGTTGGCGGCTCTGGTGGGAAAGAAGAGCGAGTTGGCAGCCGCCAGCGAGTTGTAATCGTTGTCGTAGCGGTAACTCAAAAGCGAAAAGGCATCTTCAAAAGCAATTCCCTTGTTGTAAGCAGCGCCAGGTTGGTATTGGTTATATTGGTAATAACCGGGGTCGGGCGGCGGAACCGGCAGCCACTCATGACTGTTCAAATCCGCCAGAAAAGCAGCGAGATTAATTTCCCACGAACCAACGCCTTGATTCCGAAAATAGCCGTCATCCACAAAATTCATGGGAGTCTTGGGATAGTTCCAAGCTGGAACCAACGCCTGATTATGGATGGCATTCAAATCCAGCGCGTTGCCGATGGGCACGGCGACAAAGGCGTAGCGCGCCACAAACGGGTTGTTCGGCCCGTACGGCTGGTCGGGATGCTGCAACACACCAATCCATTCCGGGTCGCCCACTTCAATGTTGGTTTCGGTCCCGATCCCGACTCCGTCCACGACCGGGCCGTTCGGGTCATAGAGCGCATTGCCATTGGCATCCACATTGCGGTTCAAGTTCAAGAAGAACCGAAAATCGTTGGAGCCGGCTGAAGGGATGGGAACAAAAACCGGCGGGCGCGGCGAATAATACAGATTGGCGAGGTTTTGGAGAAAGTCATTCAGCGATAACGGACCAGGCCCGGTGCTGTAATAATTGTAATTCACATTGGTCGGACTGGCGACACCGGCTGTAAATCCGTAGGGATTGATGTAATTGGTCGAGACGAGCAGGCCGAAGTTGTAGGGGTTGGTGGCCGCCAGGGTGTTGGCCATGATTTGCGCCTCGGCGGCGGCCAGCGCGTCGTCGGCAGCCAGTTGCGCGGTGGCGGTGTCCGTGGTGGTGGTAACGGCGCCGCGTTCGCGCCGGCTGATGGCCAGAAAGGTGATAGCCATGAACGTGACCACCGCCAGCATGATGACCGTGATGATGAGGGCGACGCCGCGTTGCGATGGATGATTGATGATTGATGATTGATGCTTGGCGGCAGCGGGTTTCGCCGATTTTTTACAAATCGCAAATCGTAAATCGTAAATCGTAAAAGGACGTTTCATTGATAGGCGGCGGGGTCCACGTTGCGAATCCAGACGCGCTGGCGGAACAGATGCAGTTGGTTGACGCGGTTGGACAAATAGGCCGTTTGCGCGTAAACCGGCGGCGCATCGGGCAAGCCTTCGGCGTGTTCCAACGCGTTGTTTTCCAGCACGGCCATTTTTACCTCCACCGACGCGGGCACGGTGTTGCTATACATATAAACGCCATACACCGGCAAGGCGTTCGTATTGAAGGTCGGAGAGAGCGGCGCGAAAAAGAAGGTGTTCAGGTAGATGTTGGTCTGGCTGTAATAAACATTGGTGGCGCTGGTCATCCAAAAACCGTCGGGGTCATAGGCGCGCACCGTCAAACCCACCACGCCGTCCAGCAAATGGCTCCAGAGGGCGGTGTTGGTGAACGTATCCCCGCGGTAGCCGGCCAGGCCGCTGCCCAAGGGATAGACAAAATAGTTAAACAACCCCAGCGGATTGCCGTTGATGACATTCGTGGTCATGGTAAAACGGTAAAGCGAATTGGTGGGATATGACGATGGGTCCACCGCGTAACCCGTCCCCACCCAAGTGGGGCTGCCGTTGATGTTCTGGCGGCTCAGGATGAAAAAGTTCTCCAATACGTTGGTCCGCTGCGCGCTGGTGCCGGGCAGGTATTGAACAAGCGGGTGGTGGTTCGGATTTGCAAAATTAATGGGATTGGCATTGACGTAAAAATTCACCGGGGAGAGCGGATAGTAATCTTTTGCGCTCAAAAATGGGTAAGACACCGTATTGGTGCCGTAGGAGGGCGTCATCTTCTCCAAATCATCCGCAATTAAACCCATGGCCATGCGGCCGGATTCGAGGATGTCGGTCTCGGTGAGGCTGGCGCGGAAGGCGTTCTGGGTGCTGTTGAAAACGGCCATGAGCGCCAGCACGATGAGCGAGAGCAACACCAGCGTGACCAGCATTTCGACGATGGTAAAGGCACGGCAATTTTGAATTTTGAATTTTGAATTTTGAATTGAATATGAGCGCAGCCCGGCAGCCTTCAAATTCCGGCGCGGAACTTGGAACTTGGAACTTGGAACTTGGAACTCCTTTTTCATGGCGCGCTGGTAAAGGATTGCGGCTGGAAAAAATACAGCCACGGAGTGGTGCTGACGTTGATATTGGTCTGCTCCAACCGCCCGGCGACGGTTGTGGCAAAGGTATGGCGGCCATTGCCCGTGTTGCCAGTGGGCAACAGCGGCCACAGAAACGAAAGCCGCAGTTCGTGCAAATTGGCGGTGAGTTCCAAGTTGTAAACCGGAGCCGGCATCCACACCAGAGATTGGCCGGGAATATCAGTTGCGAAGGTATCATTAGTGGCCTGCCAAAAAGTCATTTGCCCGTTCACAATGTCAGAAACCATGGCAGGCGCAGTGTAGGCTTGGGCCTGCCAGGGCGGATATTGGTAAAACAAATTGGTGTCCACCGCCACCGGCGCGTTGTTGCAGATGATTTTGTAGCCGAAGGCGTCACCCAGAATGATGGAATTATCCTGGGGCGGCTGTTCCGCCGCCGGGCCGCTAAGAGAACGGACGCAAGCCACAATGTGATTACTGGTGCCGCCAAAGACCAAACTGGGAATGGGAACAGCCACCGTACCAACGTTGGTGGTGTATTCCGGGGTGCTCAAAAGCCCGATGATATTCATGCCGTTCGTCAGAAACGGTATCCAATTGTTGACTCCTGGAAAAACGACGGCGGGATTGAAGCCCACCAGCCCGGCCAGCCCATTGGTGTATCCCTGCCCGGTCGTGGTGTTCGCTATGGCATAGACGTAATTGGTCAAATCATCCAGCCCGCGCGTGCCGTTGCGGATGTTCTCCAGGAAAACGGTGGCGTCCTGATCAATGAGGGTTTCCTGGCGGTTGTCCTTCTGGACGTTGATGCCCAGCGGCAGCACGCCGATGATGGCCACCAGGGCGATGCCGATGATGGCCAGGCAGATGGCGATCTCGACCATGGTAAAACCATTTTCGATTTTCGATTTTCGATTTTTGATTGAAGAGGAGCGCGCCCGGTGAAGCGCGACAAGATTTCCCCGCCAGGTTTTGGACGGCGCCAGTCTTCTGGCGCTTTTCGATAAGCCGACACCTGTTCCAAAGCGGCGGAGGGCCGCCGCACTCCAAGACGCTGGCGCGACGGCGCAGCGGCCATGCGGTTTGCCAAGGCTTTCCGAGATCAATGACGTTGTTGCAGCGGAAATTTTCATTGCATTTTTGGCTGCTCCAGCGTGGCCCGGCCCGTCAGCGGGTCAATGTCAATGAGGTTGTAGGCGTTGGTGCTGTTGCCGGACGGCGCCTCGGAAATCTGCGGCGCAGTCAACACAAACGCCCGGGTATTCGGGTCAACTGCCGGGGCCACGATGCCGCGCGCCAGCGGGATGTATTCGTGGGCACTCGCCATATCCACACCGTTGGTCGTCAACTGGCCGAGGTAGTTGAAGGCAATGTAAGGCAGATACAAGTTGGGACTCAGGGCGGGATCATTGGTTTCGGTCGGGAACGGGATGAAATTATTGGTGTAGTTAAAGGTATAAATCGAAAAGTTTTTTGCGGGATCAATGGGGTCTTTGAAGGTAAAAAGCGCGGGGGATTGATTAGGGAAATCACTAAATTTCCATTGGGCGATAAACGTCCCCTCCGGCAGCGTCTGCCAGGGCGCGAGGTAGTGCCATTGATGCTGTCCCGGCTGGTCGCCCGCCTGGCCGTAGGACATAAACGTGTAGCCGGTCAGTTGGTCGCCGCAGAGATTGGTGGTGGCGGCTGAATATTCCACCGAGTTCGGCTGCAAGTTGGCCCAAAAATTCGGCGGCACGAAAACCATATAGACGGTGGTGCGGTCGGAGATGGCCAGTTGGCGGGCGCGCGCGACGTCGTTGAGCATCTGCTGGTCGGCGGCGGTCATGGCGTCGGAGTGGCCGAAGTTTTTGAGCGCCGGCACGATGAGCGCCGCCAGAATGCCCATGATGGCCAGCACCACCAGCAGTTCGACCAGAGTAAAGGCGCGGGGAGCGCGCCCGCCCCGGGTGCCGTCAATGACGCCCTCGTCATTGATCTTCACGAGGGGCGCAATCGGAACATCGAGTCCGGCCGCCAGGCGAAGAGTTCGGCGCGAGGCGCGCCGAACCGCACCCGAGGCGGGTGCGCTCACCCTCATTTCGACACTCGACATTCGACTCCCGGCTTTCATTTTACTGCCAGCTTACAATGTTGTCCTGGTTGACGCCGGCGTTGGCAGGCGCCGTGGGATCAATCTTTTTATCCGGCCCGGCGGACCAGACCATCACGTTGCCATGGCATAGGAAATCATTCACTTGTAACCCGGTCGTGTCGGGATTGAACAATCCGTTGTAGCCGGTTTGGGTATAATTGGGGTTCGGCGGAGGCGGATTTTGCGAGACCTTTTGCAAGCTGTAAAACGGATCCTTGCATTGGTTGTCATCATTCAAGTCCATGGTAATGACGTAGGGATTGCCCCACGGGTCGCGATAGACCAGATCCGGCCCCACGCCCGGCACATTGGTGCTGTCCACCATTTTTGCGTTCAGAAAAGCACTTTGCTGCGGATTCTTTTGGTGATTTTGGTTTGCGGCCGTCACGGTCGTGTTGGTGATGTCCATCAAGATGGCGATGACTTCGTTGTTGCTGGGATAGTAATTCGCCGGAACCGGATTGGGCCAGGGCGTCGCGGGGACGGGAGTTTGAAACATGCCGCCGTAGGTAAATTGACCATTGACACTGACTGCCGCTTCCTGGGCGTTGGTCGAAACCGGCATGCGGCTGTAATCCGAATCATATTTTTGAATGGCGGTGACGAGGTCGCTGATTTGCAGCCGGGCCTGGGTTTTCTGGGCATGAATCTTGGCCGCCGAAAGGGCCGGCAGCAACATGGCCGCGAGAATGGCAATGATGGCAATGACCACCAGCAACTCAATGAGCGTGAAGGCCCGCTCATTTACGATGGGCGATTTACGATGGGCGATTGACAATCCGGGGTTGAGGGAGATGGTCTTCATAGGTTTGAAAAAGTGATTCTCGAAGTCTTTAGTGGATTGAGCCAAGGATGGTGGGCGCCCGGATATCGGACGCTGTGGAATCCGCTTGTCGTCTGGGAGTGCGGTGGCCGCGACACCGCTTTTAATCCCGCAAACAGCGTGAAAGCAGAAGCACCAAGCGTCGTTCGAGAATTCAATGGCCGTTCCGAAAGCGGCGTCGCGCTCCGCTGGCCGCCGCAGTCCAAGACGCGAGCGCGCCAGTCGTCCCGCCCCTCCCAAACCCGCATGACGACGCGCGGAAGCCATGCGCAGTCGCGCCATTCGACCGGAATGGAGCGCTTCCGAGGGTTCGCGTAAATTTTGGCGGTGGCGCACATGACAAAGTTCAAGGCCACGGGCTGTTGATCTGCACCTGGCTGCTCCAGTTGCAGACGAGATTGGTTTTTCCGGCAATCACAAGTTGAACCCACAAATCATACGAGCCGGAGTTGTTGGTGGGGCTGGAGGAATTATAACGCCAGGGGTTCAAATCCTGCAACCCTGGTCCAAGCGGCGTATAGGTCGGGTCTGGCCCGCCGTCGGAGGTAATTAACAATGTCAAAGGAACGCCATATTGGTTCGTTATATTTTGCCCGATCTGGCGTGGCTTGAGGTCGGGCAGAAAATCCTGGGCGCGCGTCGCGGTTTCATCAGCGTTGAGCTTGTCGCAATTCATAAAGCCGCTGACGCCCGAAAAGGCATTGCCGGCTTGCACGCGGGCGATGGAAATGGGCGCACCACCATTAAGAGTCACGTAAAAGCCATTGGTTTGCCTAGTGCCTTCCAATTCATAATAAAGCTGGTTGATGGGGACGCCATTCATAGTTTCAGTGCTGTCCGGCGGATAAAATCCGTAGGCGGAATGGTAACGTTCAATGGCGGTTTCCAATTGGGACATTTCGGCCTGGGCGGTGTGAAGAAAGGCCCACCGCTTCACCGCGCCCGCCACGGGAAAGATCAGCGCGGCAATCACGCCAATGACGGCGATGACGACGAGCAGTTCGATGAGGGTGAAAGCGCGGGGAGCGCACCCGCCCCGGGTGCCGTCAACGACGCCCTCGTCGTTGGGCTTTATGACGGGCGCAATCGAATCAGCAAGTCCGTCCGCCGCACGAAGCGTTCGGCGCGAGGCGCGCCGAACCGCACCCGAGGCGGGTGCGCTCCCCCCGGCCCTCGACTTTCGACTCTCGACCGTTGGACAGGTTTTCATATCATTTATCGTTCATCCAATTCGTCTTCCATCCGTTCACTGAGCCACTGTTTGATCATGCTCTGATAATTCAGGTACCGCGACCGCGCCAGGCGTTTGATGCGCGCCAGCATCCGCGGGTCCATGCGCAGGGTGATGGTCACGGACTCGGCGGCCTCAATGCCGCCGGCCACCGCCGCTTCCATCAGGCGCAAGTCCGGCCGGTTCTCCGCCCAAAAGTCCGCCTCGGCTGCTTCACCGTCGAAGAGCGGAACTTCTTCCCAACTGGCAAAGGTTCGCATGATTAAATTGGGTCTTGCGTCCGGGGTCCTGGTTTCGGGGGAAAATCTCCCGGACGCCAGACCCCAGACCCTAAACCCCAAGCGTCATTGCGACAGCGTCTGGTCCACCTTCCGCTGGTAAAAGAACCGTTCCTCCGGCTCGAATTGGCGCGCCAGCACCACGCGGGTCTGCTTTCCATTCGTCCGATAGACGCTGAAGATGCCAATGCCCCCCGCTGACACACCCAGATTGAAATAGCGCGCCTGCGCGCTAAATCGCGACGAGTCCGGCAACAGCCGGATGGCGAACGGGTCTTCAAACGACTCCTCAATTTCCCGTTGAGTCAAAGAGCTTTCCGTTTCAAAGGGCGAATTATTCCAATCAAACTCCATAACGGGCTAATTGTAAATAGAACGCCCATGCAATGTCTTTACATTGTATTTACGCACGGGTGCCATTCTTTGTCAACGGTTTTTTATCAAATCCCGAACTTCAGCGCCTTTGGCAGGCATGATTAGATTATTCTCCGCCGCCACCGGCCCCGCCCCCACCGCTCATTTGGCTGATCATGGCAATCAACGGCAGGAACATGGCGATGACGATGCTGCCGACAACAACCGCCAGAAACACGATCATGACCGGTTCCAGGAGGGAGGTCATGGCCGACACGGCATTGTCCACTTCTTCATCGTAATTGTCGGCGATGCGCAACAACATTTCCGGCAGGGCGCCGGTCTGTTCGCCGACGTCCACCATGCTCACGACCATGGGCGGAAAGACGCCCGAACCTTCCAGGGGCGCGGTGATGGTTTCACCTTCCTTGACGCTTTCATGGACGCCGCCAACGGCGTTGGCAATGACAACATTGCCGGCGGTTTCCCGGACGATAGTGAGCGCCTGCAAAATGGGAACGCCACTGCTGACGAGCGTGCCAAGGGTGCGGGTAAAACGGGCAATGGCCACCTTGCTAATCACCGGGCCAAGGATGGGGACTTTCAATTTGAATTTGTCCCAAAGCAGCCGGCCGATCTTGGTCCGGATGATCAGCAGAAACACCACCACGCAGGCGGCGATCCCCATCGAGGTGGTGAAAAAGTGATTTTTGACGGCGTTGCTGACCGCGAGCACGGCGAGGGTGAATTTGGGCATGGTGATATTCAGGCCGGCAAAAACCTGGTTGAACCGCGGGATCACAAACGTCAGGAGCAGGATCAATATGCCCGAAGCCACAATGAGCACGGCCACGGGATAGAACATGGCCGACTTGACCTTGCCCTTGATCTTCTGCGCCTTTTCGGAAAACTCGGCCAGGCGCTTCAACACCACTTCGAGCACGCCGCCCAGTTCACCGGCCTTGACCATGTTGACGAACAGGCGGTTGAACACTTTGGGATGCTGCGCCAGCGCCTCGGAAAAGGTGCTGCCGCCCTCGATGGCCAGCGCCAATTCGCTCAGGATGCCCCGGAGGGTGGCGTTGCGCTCCTGTTTTTCGAGCACGCGCAAACCGCGCAGGAGCGGCAGGCCGGCGTCCACCAAGGTCGCCAACTGGCGCGTGAAAGCCGTCAGCACCTTGGGTTTTACCCGCCCGCTCAATCCGGGAATCTTGATTTGGATGTCGAGCGCGCTTCTTTTGCCGCCGGGCCGGGGCGCGGCCTTCGTTTTTTTCCGGGCGGCTTTTGCCTGGGGCTTTTCCGATTCAACAATCTTGGTGGGAAACAAGCCCATTTCCTTGACGCGGCCAATGGCCTCGTTTTGGCTGGCCACGTCAATCGTGCCCTTGGTTTCTTTGCCGTGCGCGTCCAGCGCCACGTAACTGTATTTCGGCATAAACTAAAAACAGTTCAAAGTTCCAAGCTCAACGTTCAAAGCCAAGTTCGCCGCCCCGGCGGCAGACGGAAGCCTGAACTTTGAACATTGAACCTTAAACGCATCATGTGTATTTGACGACTTCCTCGATAGTGGTATCACCTTCAAAGATGCTGCGCAAGCCGTCTTCGCGCAGGGTTACCATTCCCAACTCGACGGCCTTCTGGCGCACCACCACCGTGGGCGCGCGCTCGTTGATCAGCAGACGAATCGCCTCGCTGATGACGAGCAGTTCAAAGATGCCCTTGCGCCCCTTGTACCCGGTGTCGTTGCACGTGGAGCAGCCGCGTCCGTAGTGAAAAACCTTGTCGCCCAGGTCATGGGGCGAAAGGTTCAACAATCCCAGTTGGTCCTCCGTCGGCTCAAACGGCGTCCGGCAGTCCTTGCAAATGGTGCGCACCAACCGTTGGGCCAGCACCGCCATCAACGTCGAGGAAATCAAAAACGGCTCGACGCCCATGTCCAGGATGCGGGTCACCGCGCCGGGCGCGTCGTTCGTGTGCAGCGTGCTCAGGACCAGATGGCCCGTCAGCGAGGCCTGGATGGAAATTTGCGCCGTTTCCAGATCGCGCATTTCGCCCACCATGATCACGTCCGGGTCCTGGCGCAAAAACGAACGCAACGCCTTGCCGAAACTCATGCCCACCGCGTCATTGATGGCCACCTGCATGATGCCCTCGATGTCATACTCGACCGGATCCTCGGCCGTGAGCAATTTGGAATCAATCGAGTTGATGCGCCGCAAACAGGAATAGAGCGTCGTGGTCTTGCCCGAACCGGTGGGTCCAGTGACAATCATGATGCCATTGGGACGCAGAATCGCCTCGGTCACGTAATCATGCACGTATTTGGGGAAGCCCAGCGCCTCAACGTCCAGGTTGACCGCCGAGCGGTCGAGCACGCGCAGCACGACCGATTCACCGAATTGCGTCGGGAGCGTGGACACGCGCAAATCAATCTGGCGATTGCTCATCGGGAAATTGATGCGCCCGTCCTGTGGCAGCCGCCGTTCGGAAATGTTGAGGCCGGCCATGACCTTGATGCGCGAAATGACCGGCAGGGCCAGGTGTTTGGGCGGCGGTGACATTTCGTAGAGCGCGCCGTCCACGCGGTAACGGATGCGGAATTCGGTTTCAAACGGCTCGAAGTGAATGTCGCTGGCGCGGTCCTGAATGGCCTGGGACACGACCAGGTTCACGAATTTTACAATGGGCGCCTCGTTGGCGAGATTTTCCATCAGCCGCTCGTCGTCCAATGCGCCGGCCTCGCTCACTTCGCGGGCAATGTTGGCATCCGCGCCCAGTTCCTTGAGAATCGAGGAGATATCCCCCGTCTCCTCCTGGCCGTAATACTGCTCAATCGCCTTTTCGACTTCGGCGGGGTCGGCCACGACCACCTGCACCTCCTTTTTGACCGCAAAATTGATTTCGTCCGCACGGGCCGGGTCCAGTGGATCGGCCAGCGCGACTTGAACCGCTCCATCCTGGGAGGCAACCGGCATACACTGATACATGCGCGCGACGTTGGCGGGAACCGTTTGCAACAGTTCGGGGGTAAACTGAATGGTACGCAGGGAAACCACCTTGGTGCCCAGATAATTCGCCATCACCTGCAGGATGTCGTCCAACTGCATGATGCCGAAATCCTGAAGGAGGTTGATGACGGACGTGCCGCTGCGTTTGAATTCGGCGGCGACCTCTTCGTATTGCAGGTCGTCAATCAACGCCAACTCTTTGACGAGCGAGAGCAATGGACTGGAAACTTCTTCGGCCATTTTATGAAAACGTCATTTCTTTGATTTAGACGGGGTCGCGTCGGCGCTCAAGGACTGGGCCAGTTCCAGTTCCTGCAATTTTTGTTGAATGGTCGCCGGGTCTTGCGACTTGGTAATCACCTCTTCGCGCGCGATCATGCCCTGCTGGTATTTGTCCAGCAGGAACGAGTCGAGCGTGACCATGCCGTATTTCGCGCCGGTCTGGATGTCCGACTGGATGCGGAACGTTTTGTTGTCGCGAATCAGCGCGGCAATGGACGGCGTGTTGATCATGACTTCAAAAATGGCCACGCGGCCCGGCTTGTCAACCCGCGGAATCAACAACTGCGAAATGACCGCCTGCATCACGGTGGAAAGCTGAATGCGGATCTGCTCCTGCTGGTTCGTGGGAAAGGCATTGACGATGCGATCAATCGTCTTGGCTGCGCCCGTGGTGTGCAACGTGCCAAAAACCAAGTGGCCGGTTTCCGCCGCGGTAATGGCGGCGTCAATCGTTTCCAGGTCGCGCATTTCGCCGACCAGAATCACGTCGGGATCCTGGCGCAAGGCGCGGCGCAACCCCTCGGCGAAGTTCGGCACGTCCACGCCGATTTCGCGCTGGGTAATCAGCGCCTTTTTATGGTGATGATAATACTCAATCGGATCTTCAATGGTGATGATGTGCGCCTCGTCGCGTTCCTGGTTGATGATGTCAATCATCGTGGCCAGCGTGGTTGTTTTGCCGGAGCCGGTCGGCCCGGTTACCAGCACCAGGCCGCGCGGTTTGTAGAGGAGTTCCTTGGTGCTGGGCGGCAGGCCGATTTGCTCAAACGTTAACAGCTTGTTGGGAATTTGCCGGAGCACCAGGCCGAAGTTGCCCTTTTCCTTGAAGACGCTGACGCGGAAGCGCGCGGCGTCGCCAAACGCAAAACCAAAATCCGCGCCGCCGTGTTCGCGGGTGCTCTGGATGTGCTCCTCGGAGGTGATGCTGCGCATCAACTCCTCGGAATCTTCCGGCTTGAGCGCCGGACCCTCGACGCGGTGCAGGATGCCATGCACGCGGATGGTGGGCGGCGTGCCCACGCGGATGTGCAGGTCGGAGGCGCCTTCGGACACCACCAACTGCAACAAATCGGACATGGAGTAGGACATGGTAAATCTATTTTTGGGTTGGACAGTTTAACCGGGCAAACGGCACGGGAAAGTTATTTCTGAAGGCGGTAGGCGGTAGGCGGTAGGCAAAAACGAAAGCCGCCGCCGGCCAGGATGTTTTTTTATTCTTCATGCTGCCTGCTTCATTTATCACGATTCATCGCCAATCGTCGCCCGAATGACTTCCTCGGGCGTCGTCAAGCCGGCGAGCGCCTTGCGGATGCCGTCCTCGCGCAGGGTGCGCATGCCCATTTCGCGCGCGCGGGCGCGCAAAACGGACGACGGCGCCTTGTCATAAATCAACTTTCGCGCCTCGTCATCAATGACGAAAATTTCAAAGATGCCCATGCGCCCGCGGTGGCCCGTGTTCGAACAATCGCTGCACCCGCGGCCTTTTTGCATCGTCGCGTTCTGCAGGCTGTCCGGCGTGAGGTTCAACGCGCGCAACTCCTGTTCCGTCGCCTGATAAGGCTGGGCACAGCGGCGGCAGACCTTGCGCACGAGGCGCTGGGCCATCAGACAGCGCGTGGACGAGGCGACCAAAAAGGGTTTCACGCCGATGTCCACCAGACGGGTCACGGCGCTCGGCGCGTCGTTGGTGTGCAACGTGGAAAACACCAAATGGCCGGTGAGCGACGCGTTGATGGCGATGGACGCGGTTTCCAGATCGCGAATTTCACCAATCATCACCACGTTGGGCGCCTGGCGCAGAATCGAACGCAAGGCGGCGGCAAACGTGAGGCCGACGGTTTCACTGACCTGCACCTGATTGATGCCGGACAGAATATATTCCACCGGGTCTTCCACCGTGATGATTTTGCGGTCGGGCCGGTTGATGAAGTGCAGGCAGGAATAGAGGGTGGTGGTCTTGCCGGACCCGGTGGGGCCGGTCACCAGCAGAATGCCGTCGGGCAAACCAATCATGCGTTCAAACGTCTGCTGGTCGTCCGTGAAAAATCCCAATTCGGGCAGACCGAGCCGCAGGCCTTCCTTGTCGAGAATACGCATGACGATGCTCTCGCCGTGGTACGTGGGCAGGCAGGACACGCGCAGGTCAATTAATTTGTTTCCCACCTTGCTTTGAATGCGCCCGTCCTGCGGAATGCGATGCTCGGAAATGGACATGTTGGACTGGATCTTCAGGCGGGTGATGATAGACGCCTGCAGCCTCTTGGGCGGCGCCTTCATTTCATGCAGGACGCCGTCAATGCGATAGCGCAGGCGGAACCGTTTGCTCAACGGTTCCAGATGAATGTCCGAGGCGCGCATTTTGAAGGCTTCCACGATGATCTGATTGACCAGCCGGATGAGCGGCGCGTCCGCGTCAACTACCGCGGCATCGTCATCCAGCGCGCCCAAGGGCACTTCGACCTCGCTTTCGGTGAGTTCCTGAATTGCCTTGTCCACCACTGTCTGGCCTGAGCCACCGTAGTAACGGGTCAGCGCCGCTTCGATGTCTGGTTCCGACGCGACACGCAGCTCGATCTCCGCATTGAGCAGGTGCGTGAGTGTGTCAATGGTGTTCAGATCGGATGGATCAGCAATGGCCACAGCGACCTTGCCATCGCTTTTAAAAACGGGGATGACGCGGTATTTCTTGGCGATGTGGCGGGGAATGACGGAAATGACGTCGTCGGGAATCTTCAAACCACCGAGTTGAATGACCTCCGCGCCGAATTGCGCGGCCTTGGCCTGGGTGACATCCGCCGGGCGAACAAGCTTGTTGGCCAGCAACAAGTCCACCACCCCCACGCCGGAAGCCTCGGCTTCCCGGCGTGTTTGGGCGACTTGATCGGCATTAACAATGCCCAAGTCCACCAGCACGTCCGCCAAATAATCGTCTTTTTCAGCCACGGTTTGCTGTGGGTTTCAAAATGTCGCGGTCGGTTTGGGCAAACTACGCAAGCCAATGGCATTGTCAATGCGGCTCATTCACCCAGACGGGCGCACCCCGCAGGAGTTAAACCCGATTCGGGCGCGATGAACGCGAGGGGATATTATTACAGGCGCACAAAAATGGACACAAGGATTTTGACCTCCCAGGAAGGCGTTTTTATCGTAAAAAATTTTCCAGACCTTTTTGTCACTGTTGCAACCGCCGCGCCTGACCGGTTTCAAACACCCTCTCGGTGACTTGTTTTTGCACCCGGTGACTCATTCATGTCTAAAAAGCGCGGCGGCGGGTCAGTCAACCTTTAACAGAAGCGCAGTTTAACGATCATTATTCAATCAAAATTTGCAGGCATGAATGATGCTTTTGAAATTGTCTCGTTGTATCATGAAAAGTTTTGTAAAACGGTTAAGTCTGCGGAATCTTCGTCCGGGCGTTCACAAACAAATCCAGCCGTTGCACAAATTTAAAAAATGATTACCTCCCGTGTTCCTTAACAATTACAACCAATTACCCAAAGTCGTACCATGGAGAAGTCGTACCAACCCTCCATCCAGGCCGCGCATCCTCCATTGCGCGGAGCATTCCTGGCTGGAGCAGTCCTGTTAACTCTCACCAGCGCGCCGGCCCAAAACCTATTTGTGTCGGTTTGCAACTATAACATACCTTCCACGCCCTCCGGCAGCATCAATCAAATCACACCGGGCGGAGTGCAAAGCACCTTCGCCTCCGGGCTGAATGTTCCGGTGGCCATGGTCTTTAATAGCGCGGGCGATCTGTTTCAGGCGGATTGCTACAGCGGCAACATCTATGAATTCACGCCGGGCGGGGCGCAAAGCATCTTTGCTTCCGGGTTGAATGTTCCGGTGGCACTGACCATTAACCGTGTGGGAACCCTGTTTGAGGCGGACTACTACACCGGCAACATTTATGAATTCATGCCGGGCGGAGCGCAAAGCACCTTCGCCTCCGGGTTGAATGCGCCCATTGCACTGACCTTTGACAGCGCGGGCAATCTGTTTGAGGCGGACCAGGGCAG